>Ga0224733_1042_pt1 | contig 26009 bp, 31 predicted proteins | sample IA12soil_GW_FP2_FD_161642 | JGI IMG/M metagenome (GOLD analysis project Ga0224733, IMG submission 161642) | Enriched cells from agricultural soil in Iowa, United States - IA12soil_GW_FP2(-) | ecosystem: Environmental > Terrestrial > Soil > Agricultural land | place: USA: Iowa | collected 2017-05-08
GCCTGACACAAGAACGAATAACCCAACAAAGAAGAATATTGTTGTCCATTCTACTTTTCCGAGAGCACTTTCTAAATAACTCTCACCAGAAAGAAGCAATAGGATAAATGCCCCCGCCAACGCAACGGTCGCAGTATCTACGTGAATCCATTCATGTAGGAAGAAACCAATAATGGTTAGTCCCATCATCGTAAGAGATTTAATCATGAGTAGTTTATCTGTGATTTCATCTTTTTCATTAAGGCTCATAATCCTTTTTCGAGTCTCATCTGATGTTTTAAACTCTTTTCGGTAGATTAACATAAGCAAAAGTACCGTTACTACCATTATTATTAAAATGATTGGAGTTAAATTTGTAATAAATCTCATAAAGGTTAGTTCTGGAACTGCACTGCCAATCATAATATTTGGCGGATCTCCAATCATTGTTGCCGTACCACCAATATTTGACATTAATATTTCCGAAATAAGAAAAGGAATTGGTGATATGTTTAATTGTCGAGTAATGCTGAACGTCACTGGAACCATTAGCAAAACGGTTGTAACATTATCCAGAAAAGCAGACCCAATACCGGTAATAAGTGATAAAACAAGCAGAATGGCAATCGGTCTTCCTTTTACTTTTTTTGCAGACCAGATCGCAACAAATTTAAAAACACCCGTTTCACCTGTAATCGAAACCATTACCATCATACCAATCAATAAGCCAATCGTATTAAAATCAATATGTTGCAGCGCAGTTTCCTGTGTAACGATTTTAAAAACAATCATTAATGCCGCGCCTAGCATCGCGATAATGGTGCGGTGTATTTTTTCAGAAATAATAAGACCATATGTTAGCAAAAAAATAATAATTGCTATAATAGCTTCATTCATCAACCCAAAATCATCCCTTTTTATGTATTTCAATTATTATTCCCAATACTATATTGAAAATAATGGAAGTGAATAAAAAAATGGAGCCTTCATTGACAGACTCCACCTTTTAAATCAAATATTATTTTATATGAATATATTAACAAACAAAAATATTCCATACAACCCTGCCAGCTTTAGCCTAATTAATTTTTTTGTCTAAACTGCATTTTGTGTATAATAAAACAGTAAATAAAAAAACAGGGAGTTTGAAACAGTGACAACGAAGATGAACTTCATAAGAAAATTCGGATTTCTACTATTATTTATTTTTGTATTATTAGGAGCTTGCTCACAATCGTCAGTACACCAAAATAAAAAACAATCAGATACACCACAAGGATTAGTTGCTGGTACGATCATCAGAACCGTTGATGGCGATACTGTTCATGTTAACATTAATGGTAAAGAAGAAAATATACGTTTACTGCTGATTGATACTCCTGAAACACATAAACCAGGAACACCAGTACAACCATATGGTCCAGAAGCCAGCGACTATGCTAAGAAAGAATTGGCTGTCGGCACGAAAGTAATGGTAGAAGAAGGTGTGAAAGGACATGAGCGCGACAAGTATGGAAGATTACTAGCTTATATCTATTTGCCAAACGGAAAAATGTATAATGAAGAAGTTGTGAAAAAAGGGCTGGCTCGTGTTGCCTATATATATGAACCAAATACAATACATTTAAGTGACTTAAAGAAAGATGAAAGTTATGCAAAGAAACACAAATTAGGTATATGGTCTATTACCGGCTATGTAACCGAAAAAGGATATGACATCAGTAAAGCAACACTAAAATCATCTGGAACTGAATCTAATAAAAATAGCTCTGATACAGCTACTAAATATAATACTGGCTGCAAAGGGCAAATTAAAGGTAATGTAAATAGTAAAATATATCACGTTCCGGGCGGAGAAAACTATGATAGTAAAATGAACCATATCGTCTGGTTTTGTTCAGAAGTGGAAGCACAAAAAGCCGGTTATCGAAAAGCTAAAAGATAAAAAACAAATGCTATCTTGTTTTTCAAGCCTATTTAAAGACATCCATTCATTGGAGGTCTTATTTTCGTTTTCTCATAAATATTCTAAAAAAGGTAATTATATAAATAAAAAGTCGTTTGGAGTGAGATTATGGATTGGATTTTTAAATGGATAACCTATGGCATGTACCTACCTCTTACAGTTATTCCAATTTATGTAGCAATAAAAGGAGCGTTTGAAGAAAAATCATTATTAAAGGAAGCAATGAACACCGTTAAGCAGAAAATGAAATAGCGCTTCGTTGAAGTGCTATTTTATTTTTATTACTTAACCCTTGTTTCGAAGGATTTAAGCGTTACCTCCTGTTTCTTGAATATCTTTTACATATTTTTTTTACAAACTTAAATATTTTACTATTGTTTTGAATAAAGACCTTAAAAGAATTACCATGTTTTGCTAGAATGGATAAGTGAAAGGAGCATTAAATGTGAAAATTTGGATACCCACCATCTTATCCACTATTTTAATATTATCTTTATCTGCTTGTGGGAATTCGTCTGAAGTGTCGATAAAGAAAAATTCTTCTCAGCCTGACACATCCAGCAAAACAGAAAATAGTCCAAAAACCAATCATTTATCCAGAACAGAACAACCTAAATCGTATAATAATAATTCTTATACAAAAGGAGCTCATCCCTCAAATACGGAAACTAATAGTTCCAGCGAAAATAATGGTAGTGAAGAAGCATTCTATGGTCACTGGCAAATAAAAAAAGTAATTGCATATGCCCCTGTTGGAACCTATAGCAGCGACGACATCCATGCTTTAACAGGTAAACAATTAACGCTGGCAAAAGACAAAGCAACATGCTTTGGAGACAAAATTGCAGATATGCATAATACGGTAACTTATCCTGTTTATAAAAAAACAGTTATCAGTAAAAACGATCTCCTATCATCTTATCGAGTTACACATAATCAACTAGGGCTTAATGACGATTCTATTACTAAGGTTGAAGCGACGGGCACGAATGGATTTCACACTATTTTCTTTTTTACTCCAGACAAAAATAGACTTATTTTATATGGAGGTGGCACTTTTTTTCAATTAGACAAGGTTTTGGAACAAAATAATTACATTTCTGCAAAGGAAGGTATCAAAAATCCATCAACAATTCAAGAAACCAAACAAAATAAAGCTGTATCCTTGGTAAAAGATTATATACGAGATAAGAACGAGTTGATAGAAGATAAGAACCATTTTGTGTTATTTGATGGAGTTATGAATAATTACTATATTGTAAGGTATTCCACCCTAATCTCCGGCCATTCCTCTACCAATGGGCGTTATGCGGTAGATATAAATACTGGAAAAATTGTAGATATTTCTGTTAACCCAAGTATAATTAGCAAATAAAATAGATTTGATTCTTTTCCTTTTTTCAAATGTTAATTATTAAAATAGCCACAGCCAATACATATTTCTATTGGCTATGGCTGAATAATTTCTGTAGCTAGGTTTATATCACACCACAGTTTTTTATCTATTGTTCAAAAACTCTGCATAAATTCGCCATTTCAATGGCAGATACTGCGGCATCCCAGCCTTTATTGCCCGCTTTAGTTCCCGCACGTTCGATTGCTTGCTCAATAGAATCCGTTGTAAGAATTCCAAATATAACAGGGATATTAGAAGTTAATGCTGTATTGGAAATTCCCTTTGCCGCTTCATTGCAAACATAGTCAAAATGTGGTGTGGATCCGCGTATAACCGTTCCTAATGTGATAACCGCATCGTACTTTTTGCTATTCGCCATTTTTTGTGCAATGAGTGGAATTTCGAACGCCCCAGGTACCCACGCAACATCTACATTTTCTGCTTCTACACCATGTCTTTTTAAAGCATCTTGTGCACCACCTAATAGCTTACTTGTAATAAATTCATTAAAACGACCTACAACGATTCCGATTTTCAAACCAGTTCCTACTAAGTTTCCTTCAAATAATTGTCCCATTTTCAATTCCTCCAAGATTAAGATTTTCCTGTTTTTTCTTTATATAACGTACCAAATCTTCAATACTGACCATTGAGATTGAAAACTTTTCTGCTATCCTATTAAGCTGTGGAACACGTGCCATTGTCCCATCTTCATTCATTATTTCACAAATGACCCCTGCAGGTTTTGCGCCACAGAGGGTTGCTAAATCCACTGCCGCCTCTGTATGTCCACGTCTCTGTAATACGCCTCCGTCTCTAGCTATTAATGGAAATACGTGGCCGGGTCTTTTAAAATCAGAAGCTGTCGATTCGTTATTAATGAGTGCTTGTATCGTAGCCGAGCGTTCATACGCAGATATTCCAGTAGTAGAAAGTTTATGATCAACACTTACCGTAAACGCTGTTTCATGTGAATCAGTATTTTTAGACACCATAGGAGATAATTCGAGCCTTTGTGCCATTGCTTTTTTTATTGGCGCACATACAAGTCCCCTTCCATGTGTCACCATGAAATTAATAATCTCAGGTGTGGCTTTTTCAGCTAGCGCGATGAAGTCTCCCTCATTCTCTCTATTTTCATCATCACAAACAATAATAACTTTGCCATTTTTCAAATCTTGAATAGCTTCATCAATAGTATTAAACATGAAAGCATCTCCTTATTTAAATCCGTTCTCTTCCAAAAAGCTTTCTGTAATTCCCGTACTCTTTTGTAGTTCCTCTACTGTGTTCCTATTTAGAAAATGACCTACATATTTACCAAGCATATCGCATTCTATATTTACGACATCTCCTTTTCCCTTCATTCCTAAAACTGTTTCAGAGAGTGTGTGTGGAATTATAGAGAGCGTAAAACTATTTTCGCTAACACCAAAAACCGTTAAGCTTATTCCATCTACTGCCACAGATCCTCGTAAGATAATATATTTTAGTAATTTATCCATCGTTTCAATTTCATAATAAACGGCGTTCTCTACTTTTTTTTTCGCAACAATAGTGCCTGTTCCATCGACATGACCAGTTACAAAATGTCCGCCAAATCTTCCGCCAGCAGCCATTGCCCTCTCTAAATTCACTCTCGATCCCTGTGTAACAGTTGCTAAGCTTGTTGCTTTTACAGTTTCAGGCATCACATCTACCGAAAATGTAGTAGTTGAATAGGTTGTTACAGTTAAGCACACTCCATTAATAGCAATGCTATCTCCTAGATTTATATCATTCATTATTTTGTTTGCAAGAATAGTAAGTACAAATGATTCACCTGTACGCTTTATGGATTGAACAATTCCTACTTCTTCAATAATTCCAGTAAACATATTCTCATGTCACCTCCGTAGGCACTGCAATAATTTTAATGTCATCACCAATTTTGTCTATTTGTGTAAATCGAAGTAAGGGAACTTCATTGATGTGTTTTATTCCCATACCACCAAAAGTAGCAGGAGCTTGATCTCCGCCTATGAGTTTAGGTGCAATATAGGTGATTATCTCTTGAAATGCTTTTTCTTCTAAGAAGCTTCCTTGTATTTTCCCACCTCCTTCAACGAAAATGGAAGTAATATCGTGCTTGCCTAAAACTTTAAGCATTTCTTTAATTGAAATAGAGGATTGCTCCATTTTAATAATTTTTACTCCTAGGCTTGTTAAATTATCCGCTTTATCAGGATTTGCACGATTTCCTGTTACGATATAAGTCTTAGCTGATTTATCTGTTACTACATTCGCATCCAAGGGAATCCTTAAGTTTGTATCCAATATGACTCTTATTGGATTTTTTCCTCCGTTTTTTAATCTGGTGGTGAGAAATGGATTATCATGTATAACCGTATTAACCCCCACTAGGATGGCATCATGCATATGACGATATTGATGAACATCCTCTCTTGCTTTCTCACCGGTAATCCATTTACTTTCACCCATTACGGTGGCAATTTTTCCATCCATACTGATTGCAGTTTTCATTGTGACAAAAGGAAGACCGGTCCTGGTATAATGAAAAAACACTTTGTTAAGTGTGCTTGCTTCGTCCTGAAGTAAGCCAATCTTTACCTGTATTCCTGCCTTTTTCAGTTTTTGAATACCATTCCCGCAAACTTTTGGGTTTGGATCAACTGCGGCAACGAAAACTTTTTTCACCCCGGATTGAATGATTAGGTCAGTACAAGGAGGGGTTTTACCATAATGACTGCAAGGCTCCAGGGTTACATAAAGCGTTGCACCCTTCGCCTTCTCACCTGCCATTTGAATTGCATGAACCTCAGCGTGAGGGCCGCCTGCTTTTACATGTATACCAACCCCAACAATCTCATGATTTTTCACAAGTACTGCCCCTACCATCGGATTTGGCGACGTTTGTCCTCTTGTTGCCTTCGCCATATTTAAAGCTAACTTCATGTAGTCGTAGTCATCCATATAAATTCTCCTTTGCAAACATAAAAAGGACCCTTGAATAAAAAATTCAGGGTCCTTTGGTTTAAAGGCAATCTCAAATAAAGGTTAAAAAAGGGTATACGTATCCCTATAAATAACCTATCTTTTCCTTCTCCCATCCAGACTATACTGTCGGTGCTGGATTTACACCAGCTCCACCGTTTAACAAATGTTAACCGGGTCACGGACTTAGAAACTTCTCATTTCATCACCGCCGGTAGGGAATTTCACCCGACCCCGAAGGATAATATATATAATTGTCATAACTATTAATGTCGTTTGATGATGATCACATATACACTTTACATTCAAATTGAAAGTTTGCTTTTTGAAAAACTCTTAAATAAAGCATTTCTGTTCATCATCTTCCTAAACCTATCTAATAGGATTGCTTTGAATATATCACTATAAAAATAAAAAGGCAAGAATCTAATCTCATGTAGGTAGATATGCCCCCCCACGGTTTTCTATATAAAATTGACATTTGAAAAGGATGCCTTCCCTAAAAAATGGTATAAAGTAACTTCCAAAGATTCAATTTATACCTTTACTTTCTCTTTTAATGTCGTTACCTATTATACTTAATATGGAGGTCCGTAATATCCAATCCTCTATACTTTTAAAGCAAACTTTTTAAAAATATATATCTATAAAAATCTCATGATAATGGACAGAAATTTTTATAACAAATAAACCATTTTCTTTTCATAACTAATTTACGACATAGAAAAAGGCGAGTAACTGATACTCGCCTTTAATTTATACGTCCTGTTAGTTATTAATTACTTTCATCATATGGTGGTTCTTGATTTTCATCCGGATCATCATGGGTAGGATGGGAACCAGGAAATTCTCTGGGTAAATCTTGGTGAAAAGATTTGAATTCATAATTAAAGTTGCTATAGGATCTTTGACCTTCTCTCCAAGGTGTAGATTTCCCTTGAACAGGCGTATCAACACCACGTGGAGCACCATACGATCCATCAGGTAAATCTTCTGGGTGAATAAAGTTTTTTCTTGTTTCTACAGTTGAAAAATCTGTATAAGATATTTCTTCCTTATCCGTATTTTTAGATTTCCCTTTCATTCTCCCACATCCTTTTTACTTTATTTTGAGAACCATCCATTATAAAAATATTATTTGTGAACGATCATATATTTATACTTAATCAAAGAATTTGGAAAGAATGAATAGAACAGTATACCATTTGTCTAGTGTTTTTTCAGCGGGTGCTATACATCGAATTAGAGACTTCTAAAAGAAGTCTCTAATTTAACAACTATTATCTTATGATCCATTCATTACCTACATCTAATATTTTTACTTTTCCTCATTATTGGAGCGACTATCTACATCATCCACATTTTCACCAGCTTTGTTCCCCATCGCACCACCTGCGACAGCTCCCGCAACGGTACCAAGCGGACCGAAGACAGATCCAACTGCTGCACCTGCGACAGCACCTGCGCCAGTTCCAACTGCCTCACTTGTATCGATATCATCACGATTTCTTCTTTCTTCCGCCATTTCATATTCACCCCCTTATTAACCTACAAAGGTATTTTGCCCAACTTTGTTGGCTTTAATCGGCTTCCTCATCAGTAAGCCTATTATGTCTAATAACAATGGTCATTCCATCACGTATTAAGGTTAAAAAGAAGAAGCCTTCCTGCAAGTTAATTCCAATAAAGTTACATATTTTATCATAATTCATTATTTCATCGTCTTGTTAAAGGTGTAAAAGTGATTGGTTAAGGGAAAATTAAGGTATATTTTAATAAAATAATTTGGAGGAAACATCATGATGCAGTCTGTTGAATCTGGACATCATTTAATAAATGGGGTTAATATTTATTATGAATTTTATCCTAATCAGAATGCTAAAACTGTAGTATTATTACATGGTTTTTTATCCTCCACTTTCACCTTCCGACATCTTATACCTTTACTAAGCAAGGATTTTCAAATTCTTTCTGTGGATTTACCTCCGTTTGGGAAAAGTGACAAATCCAAGCGGTTTGTTTACTCCTATAAAAATATGGCACAAACGGTCATCCAAATAATAGATCATTTTGGTATAAAAGAACCGGTGTTAATTGGTCATTCAATGGGGGGGCAAGTGGTATTAAACATTCTGCATTTAGTTCCAGATATCGCAAATAAGGTAGTGTTATTATCCAGTTCTTCATATTTAAAACGATCCAAATGGACACTTAGAATGTTCAGCTATATTCCTTTCTCCTCTTTTTTCGTAAAGCGTTGGCTTGCAAGGATTGGTGTAGTCAAAAATCTTCAAGAAACAATTTATAATCATTCAATAATCAATAAAGAAATGGTAGATGGCTATTTACAGCCTTTTTTACAAAACAAAATATTCTCCGCACTGACAAGAATGATTCGTGATTGGGAAGGTGATTTACCTTCTAAAGTATTAAACCAGATTAAAGCAAATTGTCTACTAATTTGGGGCGAGCACGACAAGTCACAGCCACTGCATATTGGAGAGCGCTTAAAAGAGGATCTCACCCATTCCAAACTCATTGTCTTAAATGAAACCGGCCATGCCATTCCTGAAGAACGACCTTACGAAATTTATGAGCATATTAAACGATTTGTCAAAGAAAGTTAAAGGCTGTTGTTAGCGATGTCAGTACAAAAAGCATTTCACCTCTGGAAATGCTTTTTGCAGTTCTATTTAATGTATTTTTTTATCAATGTATTTCCCGTATTCTGGTACAGCAATGCTGTCAAAGTTCTGTACTAATTTTTCTAGACTACTGGCTAATAAATCACCTGTTATTGGTAATCCATGACCGGTAACCGCAACTGAAGGCTTCAGTTTAGCTAATTTTATCACTGATTCTTTTGCAGCTTGCCAATCAGTAGTTAGATATCTTGGCGGTCCACTAATTTCCAGCTCTTGCGTAAATACTTTGTAGAGATATTCTTGTTTGACTGTGATAAATGCGTCACCCGCAATCAGCGTGCCATCTTCTTCCCTAAAAAACGACACATGTCCTGGTGAGTGACCAGGTGTATGTATCCAGCGAAAGCCAGACATATACGGGATACTACCGTCAGATGGAAGTATTTCCACATGATTTCCAATATTGATTGGTTCATTTGGAAAAAGAGGAGATAACTTTGAGACTATCCCTCCCTCTACAGTAGGATCTGGTTCAGGATAACTCCTCTTCCCAGTCAAATAAGGCAGTTCGAGTTCATGTGCGTAGACAGGAACATCCCAATGATCTATCAGCTCTATAATTCCTCCAACATGATCAAAATGTCCATGTGTTAATATGATTGCTTTCGGTCGACTATTTGTTCCAAACCTCTCCTCGGTAACAGCAATAATTTCATCGGCAGAATTCGGCATTCCCGCATCCACTAGTACAAAATCCTTGCTGTTTGGACTTCCTACTAATTGAATGTTTACAATTTGAATCGTATGATTTAGCAAATCCGGTAGCACATTAACACTCACACCGCTACCGATCGAAGTGGCCGGAATAAATTTATAATCACTTCCATAATTCATCTCTTTTTCCATATACTCTGTCTCCTTGAGTCATTCAAATATCGGAAATAGTATTCACACTACGGAAAATATTATGTGGTTTTTCTAACGAACTATATTATTATGCAAATCACAGTAATGTTATGAAGCCCCTAAATAGAAAATCTTGTTCCATATTCAAAAATGCCAAAAATACTTAAATGGAAATTATAGTTATGACGCATTTTCACAGTAAATACGATATCTAGATTTTAATTATTGCGCCCACCCAACTTTCCATTACTTTGAATAGGATAGATAAAAAAGCCAAAGGGGATGGTAGGGTATGCCAGCGTTTATAAGAAATACTCAAATATTAAATATTGGCGGAACAGCGGATGTTAATTTTGGAGATACGGAGTGGCTTTCTCCTAAAATAGTTGTAAAGGATACATTCGGTGCAAACGGAGGAAATATGGCGGGATATAACATAGACAATAATTTAGTGAATATAAATAATGCTGTAAACAAAAGTGTTTTGGACCAGGAAATAAGTAGAAATAATTAGACCCGTTTTAAAGGCTATTCATTTTACCGATATTAAATATTAACCTAATAATCCACATTATCTAATATGTATCTACCTCCTTTCGCCTCTTTCATATTTAGATGGTTTACGCCTATTCTAAATTTATTCAATTGAATAGCATATAAAAAAGCAATAAAGGACTGATATAATTGCCAGCATTCCTAGGTGCAACACAAATAATGAATATCGGTGGTACTGCTAATGTTCATTTTGGGGATTTAGCGTGGCTTTCCCCGAAATCAGCGACAAAAGAAGCTATTGGTGGTAGCGGTGGTACTACTGCGGCATTTAACATTAGTACTAATATTGTAAGTGTAAACAATGCATTAAATACAAGTGTAGTCGATCAAACAATAACGGCAAATGCGTGATGACATTATTAGATAGCTTTTGAAATAACAAAAAAAATTGGAAAAGGATTGATTCATATGCCTGCATTTTTAGGTACTTTACAAATATTAGATATTGGCGGTACTGCTAATGTTCAATTTGGAGATTTGGCTTGGCTATCTCCAAAATCAACTTTAAAGGAAGCTATTGGTGGCAGCGGTGGTACTACAGCAGCATTTAACATACACACGAATGCTATAAGTATTAATAACGCACTCGATACAAGTGTTGTTGAACAGCCAATAGTAGGGAATGCTTAATCACAAAGTTAATAACACTATATTTACAAAAAGGAAACTCCTCCATTTTAAAAAAGGAGGAGTTTTAATTTTTACCACATTTACAAATCGAATAAAAGCTTCCTTTTCCATCATAAGTTATTTCTTCGGCATGATGTTAATATTCGGGTGAAACACTTCTCTTGAAATTACTCTTGTTGTAGAGGAATATCTTCTCCTTCAACATTTTCCATAACGCCGTCCACTGTACCTTCCATATACACATCACTCACCTGTTCATGAGTCATCGCCAAACCTTTAGATAAGTCCGAATTACTCAGGTAATCACTTGGACTATATGTTTTCCCGGCAATCTGAGTGCTATGATGACCTTGGGTATTTTTGTTTTTGGACATCTTATTTCCTCCAGAATTATTAAAATGTGGATTTGAAGTACACTAATGGTTTGATCATTGACGTAAATTAGTATGCATGATTTATTGCTGGAAACAATTATGCTGGTATTGATTATAATTTAATGCAGCTGTTGGAAAGCTATTATTTAAAGTAGATTGCATCCCACTTAATTCATGCTGCATTTGATTACACGTATTATTAATTACTGACATTGTTGTATAGCCATATCATGACCGCGTAATAACTGTTGGATTGTCTGTAAAGCTTGCTGTTCATGTGAAAGTATTTGTTTTAACATTTGAATATTTTGGTTTTCATTTTCAAGCATTTGCCGATATTGATGGCTGCTTTATTGTGTTTGTTGAATTAATTGCTGAGCAATTTGACGACAACCGTTTAGTTGTTGCATAGTATTGTGGACATTATTCATTTTTTTATCCTCCAAAAAATAGTTTAACTAACCTGGCAAGTGAACATCACATTATAGAGTTCAATTATATTTTGGATATTCCCTTGTAGTTTATCCTTAACAGTAATTTCCCCCTTTTCCAGCTGGTTGGTGCATCCTCTGCAGTATTCCAGAATATACGACACCCCTCTGTTGATAACACAAATTTAAGTTTGTTCTATACAAAGCAATTTTTCTCTTCATTTTTCTTAGGAGCAAATGGTATGAAAAAATACAATTAAATTATTTTAAATGACAAGATTCCTTTTTTAAAGGTAGACGTAAAATGAAATGGTGATAGCCCATTTTTCATCTATACCTTTACATTGGAGGTAAACAATGAAAGTAGAGAAACTTATTGCGGACGAATTACAATGCATGTTTTTAGAGGGACAGTTACAAGATTTTAAAGAGGATTACATTAATTTTCTTACCAGAAAATTATGGATTGGGGAAATTAGTGTTAATGACCTAATAAAAGAGGAACCTAAAATTAAGGATAAAGTATCAGATGCAGTATCCCGAATTTCATTTTCTAGTATAAAAAGAGACACTATTATAGAATAAGTCGTCTTCTTAATGAGACCATCAATAATTCCCACAAAAAAGAGCAAAAAACCATATAATAATAAGGCTTTTAGCTCTTACGGTATTCTGAATGGGCTCGAACAAGCGACTATGATAGCTTGTGCTTAGTTTTTTTATTAGGCTTTGTTAAAGTTTAATGTTGATTATCTATAGAAAAAAACAGAACTTCCATAAAATTGGAGGTTCTGTTTGGTTTTTTTGTCTTATTGAACGAACCCAGTAGTTCCATAAGACGCAGGACTTCGCATTAATTTGATGGCCCAGTTACTTCAAGGCACCTTCCATTATACGCGTCCATCCTAACGGTTAGCTCTTCTCCATTTTTAACTTTTAACATTACACTTAACTCACGTTGATTAGTGATTTGATAAAAAAAGCTACTTCAATAGAAAATTTCTTTGGTTTAATGTCATCGCATTCACATCCACGGCTTTTATTCCCATTCTTTTTAGTGGAGATTAATAAAACACCAAACTCATAACCCGTGGCTTTCCCAGCTGTCAATATTGCTTTTGGTATGCATATGCAAAACATATAATAAGTAAAATGCTAAAAACTTCTTTCTTTTAATTTTTGCCCTTTAACACGTTTCAAACACCCTATTAGCTGGTTTAATGAAACAGGAAAAGAGCGGCCGCAACTCTTTGATAGTCGATGAGGAAACATTATACAAAAAGGTTTCTTCGAAGGAAAATAGTAATGAAAGCCCGACTCCCGTTGCATAAAAGCTTTATCACACCGTAAACCAGGCTTCCATTATCATAATGCCAAAAATAAAATGTTTGGAACTGCTCTAAAGTAAATCATGGCTACCTTATTCCACATAACAACACAAGCCATACATTACGATAAAATCACTTCTTTAAACTTACATTTATACTTCCATTGTCGGTTGTTAGATGAATAACATGCTCCCCATTGCCAATAACAGCATTATCCTTGTATTTATTAAAAATATTAATTCTTCCATTGTCTACATGCACATCAAATCGTACATTAGTTGGCTCTTTTTCCGTTTCAACATCAATTCTTCCGTTATTAGAGGTTAAATCAATCGGTCGGTCCATATCCTTCGTTACCACTGAAATTTTACCATTGTCCGTTTCCCCTTTAAGTTGACCTTCCACATGGTATAATGACACTCTACCGTTGTTCGTTTTTACATGAACTTTTTTACTCGCAATATTTTTTAATTCCATCATACCATTATCTGTCGTTGCAAAGACATCCGTACTAGTAATCCCTTCTAAATAAACTTTCCCATTATTATTCACGGTGTTAATATATTCATATTGTTTTTCTGGCAAAAACACTTTTAAATGGAGTGTTCGGTCTGTAAATTCAAAATGAAAGAAGTTGGACTGTTTATCTTTTAATTCTATCTTGAGTGTCTTCCCTTCCACATTTGTGTTGAAAATTATATTTGTATTTTTTGCTTTTTTTCCCGACAGTTCTACTTTTGCTGCCTTATCTGTCGTAGGGAGTATCTCAACCCGAGTGTTATCGGAAATTACCTTTACGATAGAAAATTCTTTCTTTATCACTTTATCCTTAGATATTGTTTCTGTTTGATTCATGTAACGGAATGTTAAGAGGCTCCCTACTACCCCAACAATCACTAATCCTAGTGCAATGAACAATATTCCTTTTATCTTATTCATGCTTCAAACCCCCTCTAACAAGTGAGACATTGAATTTCAAATAACGAATGAAACCTTTTGTAAACACTTTTGTAACAAAAAACATACCTAAGCCAAGCAATATCCCAAGACCGCATAATCCAATGGATACAAACAAATTAAAGAACTCGAAAGTGCCCGTGTGAACGAGAAAATCAAATATCACAAGCAGCGGTGCCAGTGTAAATCCTAAGCTAGCCACCCAAAGAGTGCATATGACCCCAACTATTGCTATGAAAGGTCCCAAGACAATTATTAAATTGAAGAAGCCTAATCCAATCACAGCCCAAATCGCCCGTATAATATTACCTGCTGTAAAGGACTGTTCCACCCTTTCAATATGGTAGGATGCCAATAATTCCTTTGCTATTGAATTTGGTGAACCAAGCCTTTCAGCAATCTCTGCTTCCGTCTTTCCTTCTTCCAAACCAATTACAAAATGTTCTTGATAGTCCTGCAATATATCCTGACGCTCATTTAAAGACAATCCTCTTAAAGCTTCATTCAATTTATTTAAAAATTCGTCTTTAGTCACTGTTAACACCCTCTTTTATTAATTGATTTACAGCATTTGAAAATTCTCGCCATTCATTCACAAGATCGTTCAAATACTCTCTCCCTTTCTCTGTTAACTTATAATACTTACGCGATGGTCCTTCCGTTGATTCCTTTAAATATGTGGTGAAATATTCTTCCTTCGTCAACCTCCTTAAGAGCGGATAGACAGACCCTTCTGATATTTCAATTCGATCGGAAATTTTCTGTACTAGCTCATACCCGTACCGATCTCGTTTATCCAACAAGACCAACACACACAGCTCTAAAACTCCTTTTTTAAATTGTACATTCAATTTTTTAGCCACCTTATTATTATTTAGTACTACACAGTAAACAGTACCAACCTTTAATTAATACTGTGTAAAATAATATATCACTTAGTATTGTTTATTGCAAGGTAGTGTATAAAAAAAATTCTAAATGGGCTAAGAGGAAAACTTTTTTTTGTAATTTTGGGGTAGATTCTGCTTATATTCCATAAAAGGGGACACAACGTTATTAGCTGTGCCCCTTTTTATTCATCAATAAATAGCAAACGTTAAACTTGCCGCTGTTTTGCATTTGTATTTTTATAAAAAAGATTGATCAATTAAAACAAAGTTCGATTATTTAGAGTTTCATTTAAAATACGTACTGAATAACAATATTGCTTAAAAACAGAACGGCAATCATATATAGTGCGGGGTGTATTTCCTTTCCCTTTCCCATAAAGAGCTTTATCAGTGGATATAGAATAAAGCCGACTGCCATACCATCGGCAATGCTATAAGTTAGTGGAATTAATACAATAATTAAAAGTGCTGGAAAGCTCTCTGTAAAGTCGTCCGTTGAGATATGAACAATATTTTGCAACATTAGAAGCCCTATTAATATTAGAATTGGCGAAACCGCACTTGCCGGAACTATTTTAATAACTGGTATAAACAGGATAGAAATAAGAAACATAAATCCAGTAACAATGCTCGTTAACCCTGTCCTTCCACCAGCTGTAATTCCTGCAGCTGCTTCAACTGATGCTACAGTTGGACTCGAACCCAAAATTCCAGAAGTAAGAACGGAAACAGCAGTAGCCTGAAGAGATCTCTTGCTGCTTTCCGTTCGATTTAGCATTTTACTATGCCCATGTATCAATCCGATATTTTCAAACACAATTACCATCGTGAAAGAGAGGGATGTCAGCCAAAAAATAATGTTTACTGCTTGTCCCCACGATATTTGACCAAACACTCCAAGGTATTCATGAAAAGATGGCATGGAAAAGGATCCCTTTTCAAAAGTAGCTCCTCCTTGCCAAATTGTTAAACATGTCGTAATGATTATGCTTAATAATAGGTTTCCTGGGACCTTTTTTATAAATAATAAAATGGTAATAATTAAACCAATAAATGTTATGATTACTGTGGGATTACTTAAATCCCCAATTGCAAGAAGCGTGTGATCAGAACTTGTAATAATACCAGCATTTTCAAAACCAATTAAAATCAGCAGTATTCCAATTCCAATTGTAATAGCTTCTTTTAAAGAATTAGGAATAGAGGAAGTAATCACGTTTGCCAACGGTGTAAAGGCAATAACAACAAATATCAGTCCAGAAACTAAAACCATTGCCAACGCTTCCTGCCACGAAAATCCTCCAGATTGAACAATTGTATAGGTGAACATCGCATTAAGTCCCATTCCAGGAATAATTAGAAGCGGGGTATTGCTCCAGATACCCATAACTAAACATCCAATAAAGCTGGTTAAAATAGTTGCAATGATACCTGCCTCCATCGGGATTCCTGCTATAGCTAAAATCGTCGCATTAACTATAATGATATAGGCAACTGTTATATAGGATATAAAACCAGCAGAAATTTCTTTTCCAATCGTCGTATCATAAAGATTGAATTTAAAAAAACGCTCCAGATTAATCACCTTCCTACTGTGAATATCAAATGAATATGAAAGTAATCATAACATGGACTTAATCATTCAAAAAATATATATTTTAAATGGAAACTATATATTTTTCGAATACAAGGAGAAATCTTTATGGATATAAAGCAATTACGGTATTTTATAGCAATCGCTGAGGAAAAGAATATAACAGCTGCTGCCACTAGGCTGCATATGTCACAGCCACCTCTAAGCATGCAGTTAAAACAAATAGAAAATGAGCTTGGTGTTAAATTGTTTGAACGAAGTGGTAAGAGTATGGAATTAACGGATAATGGCAACGTACTCTACCAAAGAGCATTACAATTGGTGAACAGTGTAGAAGAAATAAAAAATGAATTACGAGAAACGGACGAAGGAAAAAGAGGTGTAATTGCAGTAGGGATTAACACCTTATCTCTTTCAGGTTTTTCAGAAGTACTCCAATCCTTCCACAAAAAGTATCCATTTGTTTCGTTAAAAATTGTGCAAAATGACTCTTTTTATTTAGCAGAAATGATAAAAACAAGGGCTATTGAAATAGCATTTGTACGCCTTCCACTGGAGCAGCGTGGACTAACTTACCATCATCTAATAAACGAGCCATTTTTTTTCGTAACAAATAAAGAAATTCATACTATTTCATTAGAGGAGATTTCCCATACCCCGCTTATCATTCCAAGTACAGAGGGTTTGGGTATATATAGTACGATTCTTGAGGCATTTACAAGGCAAAACCTCCAACTAAACAAAATGGCTGAGTGCTCCGATATGCATACATTAATGGAATTAGTTAATGGGGGAGTAGGAGCAACGATTGTTCCAAAATCTGTTTTAGATGTCTATAGGGACAAAGTTCTTTACTCCATAAAGATAAATAACGCTGATCTTATGTCTTCTTTAGGAGTCATTTGGCTTGAAAATCACTATGTCTCTACACCTGCCAAAAACCTTATAGAACTAATAAAAGAATACAATAGAAGTTCACAAAAATATGATTAAATAATAAGACCGAGAGGCATCCTCAAGTAGTAACTAAAAAAACCGATTTTAGTCAACCGGCAAAGAACACTGAACATTAGCAAACAACTCCGTTATGGCATTGTTTGAGAGTCTATAATTAATAGATCACATAATTTTTAGTGCGCAGTTCTGCGAAAGCGACTTGTAATATGGTTGGTTCAACATATCTACCATCTGTAACGAGTTTAATGGCTTTTGCATCTTCCACATTATTTTTTGTCGGTTTTTCCAATTAATTTAAAGCTAATATCTAATACGTTACTAACACTAGTATGCGCTATATTTTCTGCATCTGCTTAACCTTGCTCCATACTTTTATAGATATCATAGCGATCAAAACAAATGAGATGATAACTAAAATGATTCCTACTAAAGACTCTCTAAGGCTAATTCCAATTATGCTATATAATATCATTAAGGGGATATTCGCAAAAATAATAGTTAAAATGTAGGTAGAATATTTTAACCTTACTGCTGCAGCTAAAAAACATATTACATCGGATGGTGCTATTGGACAAATGATTCCCAGTACTAAAAACTTATAAGTGTAAGTTTCTAATAAAGTTTTTAATTGTGGATGCTTACTCTCCAAATATTGATTGATTCTTGTACTGGAACAACCTCTTGAGAAAATATAAACGATGGTTTCACTTAAAACCATCCCGATCATGGATAATATGAATCCAAGTAATGGATGGAAGCATATTCCCCCTAAAAACATAAGTGTTGCACCTGGAATCAACATAAAAAGCCTAACTATCCACAGAGCAATAAATAGTAACATTGCATATTTGGTATTTTCAGATATAAATTCTTTTAACACACTTATATCCAGTGATAGTAAATGAAATTGCTTTAATATATATAATGCTACAATCCATAATGCTATAATGAAAATTTTCTTTTTCAATTTCTCACTCTCCTCGCTTTCCATACGTTCATGATAAGCAATGAGAATTAAGAAACACTCCATAAAATTCTTAAGTTTATACTCCAAGAATAAAGCTTATCCCATAAGCCATTATATATGTATTGGATGTTCAACAATAAAGCTCATCCAACCATTTCTATATTCCTTACTTCCTTTTCTCGAACCCACACTTGTCGTGTATCTGTATTTATGGTCAAATCACCAATTTCAATGATATTTTTGGTGTTGATTGTTTCCGTATTGTATTTTTTATACCTTCTTAATTGGGATTTTACCCTGGCAATTAATTCTAATGGATTAAATGGTTTGGATAAATAATCGTCAGCACCAGAAGCAAGCCCCTGAATTTTATCTATATCTTCTGATTTTGCAGAAAGCATGATAATGGGCATATTTCGTTCTTGCCTAATCTACATACACGCTTCAATTCCATCCATGTTAGGCATCATAATATCCAAAATAATAAGACCAAACTCTTTTTCTTCCATTAGTTTTAAAGCTTCAATTGCATTCTCAACCTTTTAAGTGTGCATACCTTCATTTTCCAAATAAACGGAAATAAGATTTCTAATATCCTTGTCGTCATCCACAATAAGAATTTTAGACTCCATATTTTCTCCCCCTATTAATTTGCGGACTAGAACAGTTAAAAACATATGCTGGTGGCAAATTTCTAATTTCTCTTTTCACATCAATTTTAGTAAAGAACTGTTCAATAAATACTTTCTTAAATTTAGTGTATTGGAAAGTAATGAATTCTCCATCCTTTTTTAAGATTTTGGTGGTATTTATTAAAATTTGTATAGAAACGTTTTTTGGCAAACTTGCAAAAGGAAGACCAGAAATTACATAGTCTGCATAGGGAATACGATAGTCCTTTAAATACTTACCAATATTTTCTGCAGATCCATTTACAATGAATAAATTCTTTTCCTCTTTAAATTTTTCTTTCAATAATAAATAAAACTCTTTATTGTTTTCGACTAATAAAATAATGGTCATTGGATTTCGCTTTTCAAGTAACCTTTCAGTGAATACACCAGTACCTGGTCCATACTCGACAATATATTTAGCATTCTTAAAGTTGATTTTTTCTACCATTTTACTTCCAAGAAACTTTGAACTAGGAAGTATTGCACCAACTGTTCTTGGATTAACTATATATTGAAAAAAGAATAACCATCGCTTCATATTTGATCACTCCAATGATTTGAATTTATATTTATACTTTAGAATCCAAATCTGAAGAAAATGGAGCAAAATTCCTTAAGAATTCTTAACTTTTGAATATGCTCTAAAAAAACAGTTTGTCCTAAGGACAGAAGAGCATTCTTAAACGGATTAAGTTTATAAATAAAACCCAACATAAATATCGAACATCATATACACATTCTATAAACCTGAATTAATGTACAAACAGATTAAATATGAACTGTTTAACATTTAAGTTTTTCTTTTTTAATACAATCTGTGTTTATGGTAGATTTAACCTTTCTTTCAGAAAAAAATACCCACTTTAATAGCAGGTATTTACATTTTTTAAGTATTATTAAAACTATGGGGAGGTGATAAAAATAAAAATACAAAACACTTATGAATCAGAGCAAACCGTTAAATGGAAACGAATCCTTTTCTTCACTTTTATTTAAAATTCAAATCATAGATAAGGATTTTCCATATCATCTAATTTTGCTTCCACTGTAGCTTTGTGCAAAATAAACCTTAGGAGCATCCACTTCGCCGCAAAAAAATTTTTCATTATTCCCCTAGTAAAAATAAGAAACTCGTCGCTTCACCATCAATTAGAAGATCACACCTGGTGATGAAAGCTGCTACTTGAAAAAGACACATCCACTTTCCTAAACTATTTTATTGGAATATAGACAAAGTGAATATTTAAAGCAGTGAACCCAATCAATACTCAATCTCTTTAATATTAAGGCAAAAAGACCACTATAAGTGGCCTCATTCTTCTTATTATTTTACTACTAAATGTTTTTTAATCGTTTCTCCATTGACGCTAATCATAACATTATAAGTTCCGGGTTTTGTTCTTGTACCAACTTCCCAAATCCAACGGATATTACCTTTATTATCTGAGGTTTTCGGCTCTAAACCTGATGCATGACTAGGACCGGAGGAGTAATCTACTTCAATAGTACCCTGTACATTCGGTTTTGTTTTAACTGACACAGTTGCTTTATCCCCAGGATATACTGTTAATCCACTCGTGTAAACACTTGTAGTGTTATTATTTGAACTACTAGTGTCTCTATTGGTTGTACTTGAAGTTGTCTTATTATTTATTGTTGCAGTAGATTGTACGCTCGAAGAACCATCAGTGTAATTTATGGTTACACCTTGCTCAACATTAAAAATATAAACATTAAATTCCACCTCATTATCTTCTATACTCTTTGCTTGCATATGTACGCCTCTAGCTACCAGTTCATTTCCCCTAAATATAGGCTCTACCTGATAACGGATATGATGGTTTGTTCTTTTTAAATAAGAAGCAACCTTGTTTTCATAAATAAGCATGTCAGGATCATTAAGGCTTCTTGTTCCTGTCATTAAATTTTTAGGATTATTATTTTCACCTGTCAGTTGAAAACCGATAAGGTGAGAACGATTATATAGCCATTCCGTTTTTCCATTAACCTTAATTTTTTTATTCTTCCATCCTGTAGGATTAACATAAAGTGGCTCTCTATCTTCTGTAGGCATAAGAGATTTAGATAACATTGCGTTCGCTACACCGACTCGATTTAAGGAATCTACATTAGAAAAGGATTGCCAACTGCCTTTAGATAAGCTTAAGTCGCTTTTAGAAAAAGTAGTGCGATTGTTATTTAAGATAATAACTTGCTTTCCCTTATATTCTAAATCAGCAAGTGTTTTATAGCGATTTCCTATACTAGCTTTATTGGTTGCAGCAGTATCCTTTTTTGCATTTGCTGAACCTTTCATTTGCGAAATTGAATTTTCACTAGAGCTTTGTGTAGTGTCTGTTTTCACATGTGCGGTAGCTGTTGTTTTTTGATCAATAGGTTTTGATTGGTTATTCATATCACTACAAGCACTAACCGTTGAAAACATAAGAGCAAATAATAACACAAAAAAAGCTTTTCTTAATTTGAAAATTTTCATAATTATCCCCTTATTAATTGGTATATTTTGCAAAACAGAGTTTGCAATTCTATTTGTCTATCATTATACAAAATTATGTTACCAAGAGGCTTGAAGGTTGACAAACAATTATAATATCTGAAAATAGTAAATAAAAAGACTGCTTATATAAGTAGAGTGCTTCTAGAAACGCGGACGTTCTAATAAAATGGAGGAAATAAAGTGATGGCACCTGAAAATGGTCAATTAATAAAAATATATAGGAATTAATATGTAAAAAAAATCCGATCTGAATTTAAATTCTTTAATTAGATTAATTATTGTATTAGGTCTTTGTTCTTGCTATTTTTTTGAATTGTATAGGCTTACATCCTTTTTCATTTTCAATCAATTGTTAATAAGACAACTATTATTTAACTGTCAATGTTTTATCAACGGTTTCATCATCCTCAACTTTCCACTTGCCTAAGTTTGTCTTGGATACAGCAGGGGTTCGAGTTGCCTTAGAAATAATTCACATGTAACAGTGAATTTCAAATAGACTCGTGAAAGCCAATGTAATTTGCCCAGTAATAATTAAGAATATGCAATGAATCGTTCGAAAGTTTATTTCGAATCGAATGAGATAAAAAACAAAAATCTCTTAACTTTTCTATGTTATCCCAATAATGTCCACATTTGTAATTTACATTTTTTAAAGCATTTCGTATAATTATGGAAATATGAGAGGTGAATTATGCAAAAAAGTTTATTTATTCGAATACTGTGTGTGTTTATTTCTTCACTGATTTTTTCAGTTTTATTGTTTGTTATAGGCTATATTAATGAACCAAGTCCAGTTCCTCCTGAGCCAGGAGTAGTAGATATGACCCCGCCTGTTTTAAGTACATTCTTGGTTATACAACTTTATGCCATTCCTATATTTTTGATTTTAGGTATTCCGGTATCATATTTAATTGACTCTATTTGCAAACTAATAAATTTTAAGACAAATATACTCATATATTTGTTTAAACTTCTTTTATATTGTATTGCTGCAACTATAATTTATAAAACGTTATTTAATGATTTCTTTCTTAGTTTTCTACCAGTTCTTACATACTTTCACGTTTTGCTTTTCTTAGAAAAGTTTCTTACCCGTAAATCATTACAGTAGGGAAAACGTCCTTCGTGTTAATTTTTTTCGGCGGACTAGCATCGTTCCCATATATAAGACTATATTTCTTGTTTGTTTAGGCAGTTTTTACGCTAATTCGTTGCCTTTCGCAAAATTTTTCCTCGTCGTAATAACGGTCTAGTCCGCGTTCCATAGTTGTCCCTCGTTACATTATAAACATTGTATTTGAGGGCTCGTGCTGTCTATTACGTCCTCGTGAAAGAGGCGCTCCATGGTTTGCGAGGCATATGACTTTCTATCGAAATTGATTTTATTTTCGGGTACTAGTTCTTTAATCTGTTCAATAGTGAAGCTTTAAACTGTGGAATGCTCACCTTTCCATTCTTATCTATTGGCTCCGGTATTCTTACTGATTTCATATGAAAATAGAAGTCGTTTAACAGTTCCACGCCTTACCCATTCACATCTTTCCGTCGATTAATTAATTCATTCATACGAAATCACGAAAATTCTAAGTAATATAGATGGTTGCATTGATTGCTTTATTCCGTGCCAATAGAGGTATTCTATAAAATGATGTAGTTTTCTTCGTACTGATTAAGCGTTCGCGGCGCACCTCCCTCCGACTTTTTAATTACCATCAATTGCAGGAATAAGACATTTAGTTTGCTAACGATACCTTACCAGTTAACCTTTTGTTTTTAATCTTTTTCTTCGACATTGTTCAAGGTCCTTTCGTTTCAGTCACTCGGCATTAATTACCTCCACCTTGACGTTAATAGGATCGTTCCCTGCGTTTAATCCAAGGTTATGTCAACAGGAATTAAAAACGCTAGAAATGCCGTCGTAACAGCGTTTCTAGCGTGGTATGATTCTGACTTGGGGACCCCATTGGGGGCTCGAACCAGCCTATAAATGCTCATGTAGTTTTTCATCATGTTAAAATAACGCGCGTTGCTAAATTCATTATAGATTTTCTTTGTTTTTAGTCATAATATTCACCTATGTATTATTATTCTCTTGAATTTCACTACCTCTTTTGATGCTCATAACAATAAACATTTCCATTAAATCGATTTTCATTTGATAAGCAGAACTGCTTCACTTTTTCTGATACTTCTTTACCACAAGTTTTACAAACTGCTCCTGTCTTTTTATTTTCAGATTTATCTACATCACGGTTCTTCTTTAACAATTGAACATGTTTCTGTCTTATCTCTGAATCTGTTATATTAGCCTGAGATAATTCATTGTACATATATAGAATCTCTCGTTCAGTATATATTTCCGATTTATGTTGAAGCTTGAGTACATTAATTTTCCTATTAATAAATTCCGATAACTCGATATCATAAACAATCAAATCATTCGATTGTATTTTTCTTAGCTCCTCGTTAACTTTAAAAGTACTTCTTCTCGTAAAGGAAACTATTGACACAACATTACTGTCATCAAGTTCATTTATAATGGATTTAATAGCTAGTATGTGTCCGTAATTTTGATTAAAAGGATTTAACATCGGAAACTTACCATTTACAGACCATTTCGCTCTCATCCTATCTCCGTAAATTGTTCCAGCGTAATTCTTTGTTTCAATAACAAAGACTGCAAATGGAGTAAAAACAACATGGTCAATTTGGGAGTAGCCCGACTTTGCTTTGGGATTTGGAATAAGTATGTCGCTTAAGTATTTACTATTTTTAGGTAGCTGGTCTAATTGAATATTTATTTTGTATTCTCCTAAGTCTCCGATTCTATTAGATGTTATCTTTGTTTTTTCTGTATGAACATTTTTATTGTTGACTTGCCTTTTTGACTTATCACTTTCTTTTTGCGAAAACTTAGAAAATAATTTAGATAGCATTTTATATTTACCCCTTCATAATGATTGTTTCATATTATATATCGGATAAATTTTCCAAAACTAAAATAGTACATAGCTCTATATATATTTAATAGAAAAACTATGTACTATTATTAATTTATACACTCCTCCACTTTGCTTATATAACGATTTTAGAATGGTTTAAAGAAGATATTCTACCATTTTTTCATGACTTGTATCATACACATGCTAGTTTAATGCTTCAACAAGGAGAAAATATTTAGGTAATATCAGAGCAACTCTGGACACATTTTCACACATTTCCTAACAAGCAAAAAGAAGCATCCTTTCCGTTTGTAAATCAACTATTTAATATATATTTAGTTGGCTTTGTGACCCAGTGTGTAAATAGTGAATTCTTTCATAAAATTAAAAGAGCTATAAACCTATTATATCAAGGCTTATAGCTCTTTGGTTGGTATGATTCTGACTGGGCTCGAACCAGCGACCCCCACCCTGTCAAGGTGGTGCTCTCCCAGCTGAGCTACAGAATCATCATATTAGTGCTGGGCAATAATAAATATATAATGGTTATGAAAAATTGTCAACAATTATAAGATAATTTCCCATTAATCATTTTCATTAAAATTATTTTATAAATAAATAAAAACACCTTGATTTTCAACATAAAAATAGAAAAAATCAAGGTTTTTATTGGAACAAGTATGGATCACAATTAAAACTACCCATTATATAACAAATCTCCATTTGATTTAAACTGTCTTTTGGCCGAATTTACTTTCTAATAAACTTTTGTTATACAGAATTCTTTGATCTTCAGGTCTATATTTTCTAGCACTTTCATTGTGAAAATATGCGCTTTCAAAATCTCCAATATTATAATAACAAACACACATTTGAAGATGTGGATACCATGTATAATAGGCTGGATAGCTAAAACTCCACTGTCCTGAATCTGGGATTTGCTGAGTAGCTAAATTGTACCAAAATATAGCAGTTTTATAATCTCTTTTGAGCTGATAGTAATATCCTATTCTACTACAAGCTTCTGGGCGAGGAGTTTTAGAAAATTCAATGGATTTTAATAATGATTTCAATTCATTTTCAACATCTCCCAGAAAACGATGGCAATCAGCTTTATTTATACATGCATATACTTTATCCTCAATCCACCCGTCAGTCATTCCTATATTTTGTTCGTATGCTTCAATTGCTTTTTGATAATGTCCATTTTCTCTTAATTCATTCCCATAGTAAAAATAATCTCTAGCCGAAAATTTATCACCTCTATCGATTCTATTTTGATAAATATTTAAGGCACGACCCA
>Ga0224733_1044_pt1 | contig 24930 bp, 23 predicted proteins | sample IA12soil_GW_FP2_FD_161642 | JGI IMG/M metagenome (GOLD analysis project Ga0224733, IMG submission 161642) | Enriched cells from agricultural soil in Iowa, United States - IA12soil_GW_FP2(-) | ecosystem: Environmental > Terrestrial > Soil > Agricultural land | place: USA: Iowa | collected 2017-05-08
AGCTGTTTCTTACGCAATTGATATTACTACCTTATTTCTTATATTATCGGTTAATGAAATTGCGTTTGTATTATGGTCACATTCATTTTTATGGGTCATCATATTGCTATTGCTGTTAATAGCCATAGGTTTTGTTTTCTTATATCGCTATATGCGGAATGAAATTATTTATTCCAAGGTTTTCAAAGGATTTTGGCGCTTTAATTTCTTATTATTTTGTGCCGCATACATTATTCTTATGATTTATGGTTTGACAAGAAGTGTACTTGATTCAGTTGCAATGAATTAAACAAGGAAAATTATTTAAGCAATTTTTTTCTCTTTCCTGCATAATAATGCTATACTCTAACAAGATTAAGATGGAAAATTATCATTTGTTTTATTAAGTTATTGAGAAAGGAAGATTCACCTTATGGATCTGGAAAAAATCTTCATTCCAGCAACGAACCGTTTTGCTTCCCTTTACATAGAGCAAAAAAAACCTGTGAAAGACTTTTTTCATTATGACATAACAGATCAAGATGTTTTTTAAGAAGCGATATAAAGATGTGCAAGCTCGAACATTTGAAAGAGAAAAACTTGCAGATTGTATAGAAGCATATATGGAGAAATTTTCTCCAACTGAGGAAGTAAAAAAGTCTCTTGCAAAATTAAGACAACCTGAATCAGTTGTGGTTATAGGTGGGCAACAAGCTGGATTATTGACAGGACCGTTATATACAGTTCATAAACTTATTTCGATTATTCACCTTGCAAGGGAACAGGAACAGGCATTACAAGTCCCTGTTGTTCCGGTTTTCTGGATAGCGGGAGAAGATCATGATTACTTAGAAGTTAACCATGTTTTTGTAGAAAAAGATCGTTCCATCCATAAATTAAGTTATGCTGAGGGACCAATTGATAAACGAATGGTTTCCGATGTGGAATTTGATAAAGTACATATGAAAAAATGGGTTAAAAAAGTATTCGAGCACTTCGGAGAAACTGAATATACTAACAAGCTGCTTCATATGATGGACAACACAATTGATCAATCCAAAACGTTTGTTGATTTTTTTGTGAAAGTAATCCTTGATCTATTTTCTAAATATGGGGTACTGCTTATTGATTCCGCAGATAAACAATTAAGAAGGCTAGAGGTTCCTTTCTTTAAACAGATTATTGAACAAAGTAGTTCGATTACTAATTTAGTCTTACAACAGCAACAGAATATTGGTTCTTTTGATTTTTCCAATACTATTGACATTGGAAAGAATGCAGTTAATTTATTCTATTATGATGGGAAGGAGAGAATATTATTAGACTACTTCCCAGAGCAAGATATCTACATCGGAAAAAATAATAAAGTCCAGTTTACTAAAATGGAGTTATTAACAGAACTTGAAAATCATCCAGAACATTTTAGTAATAATGTAGTGACTAGACCAATGATGGAGGAATGGCTCTTTCCAACCCTTGCTTTTATCGGAGGTCCTGGTGAAATAGCATATTGGGCAGAATTAAAGCTTGCCTTTGAACATATGGGATTCGATATGCCTCCTGTTATTGCAAGATTGAATCTGACAATCTTAGAACGCTCCATTGCTGCAGATATGGAGGAAATGCAGTTAGATGTTGTACAGACCATTCGTGATGGAGTAGAGGAAGGCAGAACTGATTATTGGAATTCAGTAAAAGATGAAACGTTGGATGGACTAGTATCAGAAGCGAGGGACTGGCTAAAAAAACAATATAGCCAAATTCTATCCAAAAGTGATAAAGGTATCGAACCGTTGATTGAGAAAAATTTATCTATCCATATGCGTCAGCTTGAGTTCTTACAAAGGAAAATTAATTTAAATATTGAACAAAAGCATGACAACGTGTTGGAAGTATATAATCGCATCGAAAGAAGCTTAAGACCAAATAATTCTCCACAAGAAAGAATTTGGAATATCTATTATTTCATTAATAAATATGGGATCGCATTTATTGATGATCTTTTATCTCTTCCGTATGAGTTTGATGGAACCCATAAATTAATAAGATTGTAAACCAGTTTGAGATTTCAAACTGGTTTTTTTTATGAAAAAAACATGACAAAAAGCAGGAAATATTAAGGGTCAAGTATAATTTAAAAAATAGGTGGTGAAAAGTGGGGGAATGTGGTACATTTATTTTAGAAAGTGGGGGCTTGTTCTATGTTCATGGGGGAATACCAACACAACATTGATACGAAGGGACGAATTATTATTCCCGCCAAGTTTCGTGAGCTCTTAGGTGAGACGTTTGTTATCACGAGAGGACTTGATCGCTGCTTATTTGGTTACCCAATTGAAGAATGGAAACAAGTCGAAGAAAAACTTAAAGCCCTCCCACTAACAAAAAAAGATGCACGTGCTTTTACCCGATTTTTCTTTTCTGGCGCTTCAGAGTGTGAACTGGATAAGCAAGGAAGAATCAATATCCCCACTCCACTTGTGGCCTATGCCCAGTTAGAAAAAGAGTGTGTCGTATTAGGTGTTTCCAATCGAATAGAGATTTGGAGCAAGGATTTATGGGAAGACTATTTTGAGGAATCTGAAGAATCATTTGCCGAAATTGCGGAAAATATGATTGGATTTGACATCTAAGACTTAAAAGGGCAATGATAATAAAATTAATTTCCCATGATTCGATTGGAAGGTGATTTTTTACATGTTTGAGCATACAACTGTGCTATTAAAAGAAACCGTTGATCAATTAAATATTAAACCAGATGGTATTTATGTAGACTGTACCCTTGGAGGCGCTGGGCATAGTCAGTACCTATTGTCCAAGCTTTCACCACAAGGAAGGCTAATTGCATTTGATCAAGATGTAACAGCCCTAAAGCATGCAAAAGAAAAATTGAACCAATATGAAAACCAGGTAACTTTTATTAATAGTAATTTTCGTAATATAAAGGACGAGCTTTTTCGAATAGGAATTCAAGCTGTCGATGGTGTTTTATATGATTTGGGGGTTTCTTCACCACAATTAGATACACCCGAGCGAGGATTTAGTTACCACCATGATGCGCCGTTAGATATGCGGATGGACCTTAGTGGAGAAATTTCAGCATACGAAGTAGTAAATACCTGGCCATACGAAGAATTAGTGAAAATTTTCTTTAAATATGGGGAAGAAAAATTCTCGAAACAAATTGCCAGAAAAATAGAGGCTGCGCGTGAGAATGCACCCATTCAAACAACTGGACAACTTGTAGAATTAATTAAAGAGGGGATACCTGCACCAGCAAGGAGAAAAGGCGGTCATCCTGCAAAAAGGGTTTTCCAGGCAATAAGAATTGCGGTTAATGATGAGTTAGGTGTTTTTGAAAATTCCCTTAAAGATGCAATTCAATTATTAAAACCAAGTGGAAGAATTAGTGTCATTACTTTTCATTCATTGGAAGACAGAATTTGTAAAACGATTTTTAAAGAAGCGAGTCAAGGGCCCGAGTTACCTCCAGGTCTCCCATTTATACCGGATGAATACAAACCTCCACTAAAAATCATCACAAAAAAACCAATAATACCTAGTGAAGAGGAATTAAATCATAATAACCGCGCTAGGTCAGCGAAGTTAAGAGTTGCTGAAAAGCTGTAATAAAATATGTCTCAAATCAGAGATTACATCAAATAAAAGGAGGAGAAGAGCTTGAGTAATTTAGCTAGGAAACAACAGTATTTAGAACCACAAAGACAACAAAATACCCAAACAAAACAACAGCCAGTATCCGTACATACCCGAAGATCCATTACTTTAGGAGAGAAAGTGCTAGGAGCATTGTTAGTTGCATTTATTGCTATAATGGCTATCAAGATTATTTCTACTCAAGCTGCTATCTATAAAGTGAATAGAGATATTCAAAATCAGCAGTCCTCCATTCAATCTCAAATAAAAGCAAATAACGATTTGCAAACACAGGTCAGTGACTTAAGTCAATATGATCGAATTAAGAAAAAGGCCGAAAAACTGGGATTAAAATTAAATGAAAATAATGTTAAGGTTGTTGAAGGTAAATGATCAAAAAAAGAGCCAATATTAACAAAGGAGCAGGGATATTATTTTTAATATTCGGTCTGCTCTTTTTTATCATAGTTGTACGTTTCATTACAATTCAGGTTACGGGACAGGCAGATGGAGTGGTTCTTGCTGCACAAGCTGCAAAGCAATATTTGCGAACGAATATCTTGGAGGCAAAACGAGGTACGATTTATGATGATAAGGGGGAGGTAATAGCAGAAAATGTTGCTTCCTATACCCTTGCAGCGGTGTTAGATAAAAAAATGACTACTGATCCTGAAAATCCCCATCATGTGGTCAATCCGCAAATGACAGCTGAAAAATTATCTCGCTATATTAATATGCCTGAAGAGGATATTTATAAGATTTTAACTAAAAAAGGACCAAAACAAGTTGAATTCGGCAAGGCAGGGAAAGATATTTCTTATGATACAAAGAAAAAAATAGAGGCACTTAAGCTACCTGGAATTATTTTTATGCCTGATTCCAAGAGGTTTTATCCAAATGGCATCTTTGCCTCTCACTTAATTGGCTATGCTCAAAAAAATGAGAATGATGTTAATTCAAAACTGGTCGGAAAAATGGGATTAGAAAAAAGTCTTGATAAATACCTTGAAGGGACGGATGGCAAGGTATCCTTTGAAGGTGATTTATGGGGATATTTATTGCCAGGCGCTAAAAAGGATGTACAAGAGCCAAAAAATGGTGACAATGTTTATCTGACCATAGATAAAAAGATTCAAATTTTCATAGAAGATGCTATGTCCAAGGTAGAGGAAAAATATAAGCCGAAAAATATGATTGCTATTGTGGCCGATCCAAAAACGGGGAAAATATTAGGAATGGGACAAAGACCCACTTTTGATCCAACAACGAGAGAAGGAATCGAAAAAGGTTGGAGTAATCAAGCGGTGGAGACATCATATGAGCCAGGCTCCGTGATGAAAATATTTACATTAGCGGCTGCAGTTCAAGAGGGAGTGTTTAACCCCAATGCACTGTATAAATCTGGTACCTTTTATGTGAAAGGGGTCCCGAATCCAATTAGGGATTGGAATAATGGAGCTGGATGGGGTTCCATTTCATATTTACAAGGACTTCAAAGGTCTTCGAATGTTGCCTTTGCCACATTACTTGACAAGATTGGCCAAGACACTTTTCGAACTTACTTAGATCGCTTTCATTTTGGACAGCCGACAAACATAGGGCTTCCTAACGAAGCTTCAGGAAAAATATTATACAATTGGCCAATTGAAAAATACACTACTACATTTGGTCAAGGGACAACTGTAACAGGTGTTCAAATGATTCAAGCTGCTACAGCGATTGCGAATGATGGAAAAATGATGAAGCCGTATGTAGTGGATAAAATTGTCGACCCTAATAAAAATGTAGTTAAAACAACAAAGCCAGAGGTAGTTGGAAAACCAGTAAGTGCAGCAACGGCTAAACAAGTACGTGACTATCTTCGTACGGTAGTGACCGCCAAAAACGGTACAGGAAGTTGGTATGACATTCCTGGTTATGATGTCGCAGGTAAAACAGGAACTGCACAAATTCCTGGTTCAGACGGCAAATATTTGAAAGGTAGAAATAATTATATCTTTTCATTTTTAGGAATGGCTCCCAAAAACAATCCTAAATTAATCGTCTACGTAGCTGTTCAACAGCCGCAACTAGGTGAAAATGAAAGAGAATCGATACCTGTTCAAATGATTTTTAACCCAGTAATGAAAAACACTTTACAATATTTAAATATAAAACCTGCTAAAATGGTGGAAACAAAGGTAACTAAAGTACCGAATGCTACGAATATGAATGTTAGTGAGGCACAAGCAAAGCTTAAGGATATGGGGCTTCAGGTTGAAGTGTTAGGGAAAGGCACAAAAGTAGTAAATCAGCTTCCGAAGCAAGGGTCAACCCTTATACAAGGGGAGCGAATATTCTTAAAAACAGATGGCCGTCCTTCTGTTCCTGATATGGCAAATTGGTCCAAGAGGGATGTAATGAATGTTGCTGATTTATTAGATTTGAAACTTAATTTGACTGGTGATGGCTACGTTTGGAAGCAAAGTATAACGCCAAATTCTCCAATTCAAAAAGGGGATCCTCTAGTTGTGAATCTATTACCAATGGATAAAATAGTGGAGGAACAGGCAAAAAAGAAAACACAAGTAAATAAGGGACAAACTCAAAATAAGCAAAGTTCTAATAATAGTTCGCCGCCGCTCGACTAACTTGCAGCCCTTCAATGGAAGGGCTGTTCTTTTTTTCTTGGTACAAGCATATATATTATGGAAAAATGGCATTCCAGTGGGGAGGAAGAGCTGAATTAGAGGAGGATCGTGTCATTGAAACGAGTATCCAATGTAACAGTTAGGAAGAGATTGGTCGTAACGCTTCTTATCGGTCTTTTAGTTTTTGGGGTAATTGATGCACGACTTGGATATGTTCAATTCTTTTCTGGTGATTGGCTAACGGCAAGAGCAAAAAATTTGTGGAGCAGGGATATTACCTTTGAACCGGAAAGAGGGAAAATTGTCGATCGGAATGGGGTTGCAATTGCTTCTAATCAAAGTGCACCGACAATCTATGTTATTCCAAGACAAATAGAAGATCCCGCAAATACAGCTGAAAAGCTTGCAGCTGCTCTAAATGCTTCCAAGGAAAAAATATATGAACAAATAACAAAGAAATCAAGTAAAGAGCGACTTAAAGCAGGGAGGAAAATTTCCCCTGAAACAGCTAATAAAGTACGAAAGTTAAATTTGAAAGGTGTATATATAGCAGAGGACTCCAAACGGTACTATCCATTTGGCAGTTATCTATCTCAAGTGCTAGGATTTACAGGTATAGACAATCAGGGATTAACAGGACTTGAATTAACGTATGATAATGAATTGAAAGGAAAACAAGGTTCTGTACAATTTTATTCAGATGCAAAAGGCAAGAGAATGCCTAATATGTCTGATGACTATGTTCCGCCAGAGAACGGCTTAAATTTGAAATTAACGGTTGATACAAAAATTCAAACCATTATAGAACGTGAATTGAATAATGCGGAAAAGAAATATAATCCCGACGGCATTATCGCGATTGCGATGGATCCGAATACTGGTGAGATATTAGGGATGTCCAGCCGTCCAACTTTTAATCCTGCAGAATATAAGAATGTTCCACAGGAAGTATATAACCGTAACTTACCAATCTGGAGTACGTATGAGCCGGGATCTACATTTAAAATAATAACACTTGCAGCTGCGCTGGAAGAAGGAAAGGTTGACTTAGAAAAGGACAGCTTCTACGATCCGGGTTATGTTAAAGTGGGAGGAGCCACTCTTCATTGTTGGAGACGTGGTGGACATGGCAGTGAATCATTCCTTGAGGTAGTTCAAAATTCATGTAACCCAGGATTTGTGGAGCTAGGTGAACGTTTAGGAAAAAATACACTTTTTAAATATATTCGTGATTTCGGTTTTGGACAAAAAACCGGAATAGACCTTTCTGGTGAAAGTTCGGGAATTTTATTCAACTTAAATAAAGTTGGTCCTGTTGAATTGGCTACAACTGCATTTGGACAAGGGGTGTCTGTGACACCAATACAGCAGGTAGCAGCTGTGTCTGCAGCAATCAATGGCGGGACCTTGTACCAGCCTTTTATAGCGAAAGAATTAGATGATCCAGCTACCGGCAAAGTGATGATGAAAAAAACTCCAGTTGCAAAAAGAAAGGTGATTTCTGAAAAAACATCCAAAGAAATACGTCATGCCTTGGAAACAGTTGTTGCACAGGGAACAGGAAAAAATGCTTATGTTGATTCTTATCGTGTTGGTGGTAAAACAGGTACGGCTCAAAAGGCGAAAAACGGAAGGTATTTAGAAAATAACTACGTTTTGTCTTTTGTAGGATTTGCACCTGCGGATGATCCGCAAATTGTTGTTTATTTTGCAATAGATAATCCGAAAAATACAGTGCAATTTGGTGGTCAAGTAGCAGCACCGATAGCAGGAAATATCATTGGAGACAGTTTAAGGGCTATGGGTGTAAAACCTAGAAAAAATCAAATTGAAAAAGAAATTACTTATCCGCAAGTTCCGCTTGTAGAAGTTCCAAACTTAGTTGGGACAAGTAAAAAAGACTTTCTTGGTGTCGATGTAAATTTAAAACTTGATATCAGCGGCAAAGGAGACACAGTGCTGAGGCAAGATCCAGCACCAGGAAAGAAAGTAGAAATTGGGTCAACCATAAGGGTATATATGCATTAATGAGTAGGCGGCAAACATGGATTGCCGCCTGTTTTTAAGAAAAGGCTGTTTTCACAAAGATTGTGCTTTTCGTATAAGTATATAATTCTTTTTTTCTACATTCCGTTATTCATTTGATTTTTAGGAAACTCCCGTAAACATCCTACTGCCGATTTTTACTCATATATAAATAGCAACAGATTAAAATTGGCTTTTGCATTTTATACAAAGTTTAAGAAAAGAGCATAAGAAAAATATTATTTATATCATAAAATCATGAATTATTCGCAAAGCTGCATAGATTCATGATCATTTTTTTAGTAAAATAGAAACGATTGTTTATTTTAGTATGGAGATTTAAGATAAAGAATCAAAATCTAAGGCTTACCATGTAAAAAAGTTTGGGAAACGCCGATTTAATTCTAAGACTAAGTTGCATGAGCGGTAAAGCTAGCGGGAGGGCAAGGCGCTTACGCTTTTGGAATAGGAGATGAAAATATGAAATTACATACACTTTTGAAAGTATTACCATTCGTAAAGTTTCCGAACGATAACCCTGAAATTCAGGATATTGTTCAAGATAATCGAAAAGTTACACCTGGAAGTTTATTTATTTGTATACAGGGACTTACAGTAGATGGGCATCGATTTGCAGAAGATGCTGCTAATAAAGGGGCTGTGGCTATCTTATCTGAAAAACCATTAGATGTAGATATTCCCGTTATTATTGTCCCTGACACTAAAAGAGCGATGGCGATCCTAGCCGATTCCTTTTATGGACAGCCAACGAAAAAAATGAAGCTAATTGGTATCACTGGTACAAATGGAAAAACAACCACAAGCCATTTAGTCGAACAAATCCTTCGTGATGCAGGAGAAAAAACAGGCTTAATTGGCACTATGTATATGAAAATAGGAAATAACACATTAGAAACGAAAAATACGACACCGGATAGTTTGACCTTACAAAGCACCTTCAAACAAATGTTAGATGAAGGGGTAAGTTCAGCAGTGATGGAAGTGTCCTCCCATGCACTTGACCAAGGAAGAGTATTTGGATGTGATTATGATGTTGCAGTATTTACTAACATTACTCAAGATCATTTAGATTATCACCATACTATGGAAGCATATCTGCGAGCAAAAAGTCTGCTATTTGCACAACTTGGAAATGCGTATAATCATGAACATCCTAAATTTGCTGTTTTAAATATAGACGATTCAGGCTCTAAGCAGATTCAAAAAGAAACTGCTGCACATATTGTTACATATGGAATTGACAATCAGACAGCTCAATTCAGAGCCAAAGATATTGACATGAACGCCAAGGGAACTGTTTTTACCCTAGTGTCTCCTGCTGGTGAAAGAAGAGTCCATCTTCAACTGATTGGGAAATTCAGCATCTATAATATTTTAGCTGCAATTTCAGTTGGATATGTATTAAATATTCCGCTCGATTCTATCCTTCAATCGGTTGAAAATGTGAAAGGTGTGCCTGGTAGATTTGAGTTGGTTCAAGCTGGACAGCAATTCCCAATTATCGTCGATTACGCCCATACACCGGACAGCTTGGAAAATGTTTTAAAGACTGTCCAGCAATTTGCTAAAAAACGAATTTTCGTGGTAGTTGGCTGCGGAGGTGATCGTGATAGGACGAAACGACCGATAATGGCACAGATTGCATGTCAGTATGGAACAGACCCTATATTTACTTCAGATAATCCTCGAAGCGAGGATCCGGAGGCCATTATTAAGGAAATGGAAGCTGGAGTAAAGGGGCTTCAATATGTTACATTTGTTGATCGCAAGGAAGCAATCAAATATGCAATTCAGCATGCTTCAGAAGGTGATGTGGTGTTGATTGCTGGGAAAGGCCACGAAACATATCAAATTATCGGAAATAAGATCAATGATTTTGATGACCGTAAAGTCGCAAGCGAAGCGGTACAGGAGTGTAAAAAATGATTAAAATTCATGATTTGTATAATCTTTTTCCGCATAATCGTGGGATTAAGGCTGATTCGATTACATTTGATGTCGTATCCATTTTTGATCATGGAGATTTAAAAAAGGGGTTATTCATTCCAATATCTGAAGATCAAAAACTAGATAGAGCAATTGAAGCTGGTGCTATTGCAGCTCTTTGGCCGCAAGAGATAGAAATTCCTTTCTATACTCCCAATCATTTTCCGATTTTTATAGTGGAAAGTCCAATATTTGCTTTGCAACAACTATGTAAATATTATATTAATAAAATTGAACAAGAAGAGTGTGAAAAAATGACTAAATTTATTTTATTTAGTCCTGAACTTCTTAATCATCATCCATATTCATATGATTTATCAAAAAAAGGTACAGGACAACAATTACAAAAAACTATTATGGAAATAATAAACAGAAAGGAGAGGGGATAAAAATGATGTCGCAAGTTATTTTCTTTACAATTTTAATGGGATTTCTTATCACAGCCTTACTTTCGCCTATTTTTATTCCCTTTTTAAGAAGGCTTAAATTCGGGCAGAGTATACGTGAGGAAGGTCCTAAATCCCATCAAAAGAAAACTGGTACCCCGACAATGGGTGGAATTGTCATTTTACTTTCTATATTAGTAACTACTTTAGTAATGACAGGAAAATACTCAGAGCCTTCGGTTAAAACGTATTTACTATTACTTGTTACTATAGGATTTGGGATTTTAGGTTTTTTAGATGATTTTATTAAAGTGGTATTAAAGCGGAATCTTGGGTTAACGTCCAAGCAAAAGTTATTAGGTCAAATTATCATATCGGTTATATTTTATATTATTTTAAAAAAATCTCATATCCCGACAGATATTTCGATTCCATTTGTACATACCTCCGTTGATCTTGGTTGGTTCTATCTCATTATGATTATTTTCTGGTTGGTAGGCTTCTCAAATGCAGTTAATTTAACAGATGGATTAGATGGTTTAGTTTCTGGAACAGCAGCCATTGCTTTTGGAGCTATGGCAATCATAGCATGGCATCAATCACAGTATGATATTGCTGTATTTTCTGTAGCGGTAGTAGGTGCCCTGTTGGGATTTTTGGTCTTTAACGCACATCCTGCAAAGGTATTTATGGGTGATACCGGTTCCTTAGCATTAGGGGGAGCTTTGGCGACTGTTGCGATCCTAACAAAGCTTGAAATATTGCTGATTATTATTGGTTTTGTATTTGTAATGGAAACCTTATCAGTTATTTTACAGGTAATATCTTTTAAAACGACTGGGAAACGAATTTTCAAAATGAGCCCGTTGCACCATCATTATGAGCTTGTCGGATGGTCTGAATGGCGAGTGGTTGTAACATTTTGGTCTGTAGGGTTATTATGCGCTATATTAGGAATTTATATTGAGGTGTGGTTGTAATTGAAAAATATTAAAGATTATCAGCATAAAAAAATACTTGTATTAGGGTTAGCGAAAAGCGGGGTCAGTGCAGCTTCCCTTCTACATAAATTAGGTGCTTTTGTTACCGTTAATGACAAGGAACCGTTAGAAAAAAATCCTGAAGCTCAAGGGTTGCTTCAGGAAGGTATTAAGGTTATTTGCGGAAGCCATCCAATTGAACTTATAGATGAAGGCTTTGAATTAATTGTAAAAAATCCGGGGATTCCATATAGTAATCCTCTTGTTTGCAGAGCGCTTGAACGCGGGATTCCTGTGATTACGGAGGTAGAATTAGCTTATAAAATTTCAGAGGCAGAGATTGTTGCCATTACAGGTACCAATGGGAAGACAACTACCACAACATTAATTTATGAAATATTAAATGCAGACGAAAATAAAGCTCCTTTAATTGCCGGAAATATTGGTACTGTTGCATCTGAAGTTGCCCAAAAAGCTAAGGAAAACAATCAGATGGTTGTGGAATTATCTTCTTTTCAATTAATGGGGATAAAAGAATTCAGACCGCATATTGCCATCATTACAAATATATATGAAGCCCATTTAGACTATCATGGAACAAAAGAAGAATATGCTAAGGCCAAAGCCAATATTACTAAAAACCAAACTAAGCATGATTATTTAATCGTAAATGATGATCAAAGTGAACTTATGGATTTAGTGTCCTTTTCACAGGCTAGAATCATTCCGTTTTCAACAACCAGATATATTAAGGAAGGATGCAGTTTACATAATGGAGAGATAGTATTTCTTGGTGAAACTGTCATCCAACAAAGTGAAATTGTGCTTCCTGGTTCACATAACTTAGAAAATATTTTATCTGCAGTTGCTGCGGCTAAGTTAATGGGAGCATCCAATGAAGCTATTCGGAAAGTATTAACAACCTTTAAAGGTGTTAAGCATCGCACTCAATTTGTCATGGAGATTGAAGGACGGAAATTTTATAATGACTCAAAGGCTACGAATATTTTAGCTGCCAGAAGTGCATTAAATGCTTTTCATCAGCCTGTCATTTTGCTTGCTGGAGGTCTTGATCGCGGCAACAGCTTTGATGAGCTAGTCCCATATTTAAAAAATGTAAAAGCACTGATTACCTTCGGACAAACTGCTGGAAAAATAGAAGAAGCAGGTCACGCAGCGGGAATAGAATCTATCATACGTGTCGATAATGTTGAAAAGGCAGTACCTGTGGCATATCAATTATCCAGTCCGGGTGATGTCATATTACTATCGCCTGCTTGTGCAAGTTGGGATCAATATAAAAGTTTTGAAATTCGGGGTGATATTTTTATTGATGCCGTGCATAAGTTAGTATAAGAGCTTGTACAAAATTAATGAGCTATTATGTACTTACAGCAAGATCAGCACCTTCAGTGTATAAATGAAGCTCGGTTAATGGTTTCTATTAAACCTAAAAAGCTCTAATATTTCACTGCCCGAGGTGTTAAAGTTGCCGTTAAAAAAATCAAATCCTGATCTTATCCTCATTATTGTGACATTATCGCTTTTAGCAATCGGCTTAATTATGGTATATAGTGCAAGTGCGATTTGGGCCAACTATAAATTTGACGATTCCTTTTATTTTGCGAAGAGGCAGCTATTATTTGCCGGTGTCGGTGTTATTGGTATGCTTTTTATCATGAATGTCGATTATTGGACATGGAGAAATTGGGCGAAGCTTCTTTTAATTGTTTGTTTTGCTTTGTTAGTACTTGTTTTGATTCCAGGAATCGGAATGGAAAGAAATGGTTCTAGGAGTTGGATAGGCGTAGGGGCATTCTCTATCCAGCCATCGGAATTTATAAAACTTGCCATGATAGCTTTTTTAGCAAAATTTCTTTCTGAAAACCAAAAATATATTACTACCATAAAAAAAGGTTTGGCACCATCACTTGCACTTGTATTTCTTGCTTTTGGAATGATAATGTTACAGCCTGATCTTGGAACGGGCACGGTAATGTTAGGGACTTGTATAATTATGATCTTTATCTCAGGAGCACGGATTGCTCATTTTGTGGTATTAGGATTAATGGGAGTAGCTGGTTTTGTCGCTTTAATCTTATCTGCGCCATATCGAATGGATCGGATTACATCCTTTATGGATCCATGGAAGGACCCATTGGGGACGGGATTTCAAATTATTCAATCCTTATATGCTATAGGACCTGGCGGATTATTTGGATTGGGCTTAGGGCAAAGCCGTCAAAAGTTCTTCTATTTACCAGAGCCACAGACAGACTTTATTTTTGCAATATTAGCTGAAGAACTTGGATTTATTGGGGGCACCTTAGTATTGTTATTATTTGCTCTATTGCTTTGGAGAGGTATCCGAATTGCGCTCGGTGCTCCTGATCTTTATGGAAGCTTTCTTGCAGTGGGGATTATTTCGATGATAGCTATACAGGTCATGATTAATATCGGGGTAGTAACAGGGTTAATGCCTGTTACTGGGATTACTCTTCCATTTTTAAGCTATGGAGGGTCATCCTTAACCTTAATGCTATTTGCTGTAGGCGTACTATTGAATATCAGCAGATATTCTCGAATTTAGAAGCCCTTTAAAGGGTTTCTTTTTTTTGAATTCTTAAGTATATTGACTCATAGAAACCGAGACATTATTCATGTTCGCTATCGATTATCCATTTATATTGTAAAAATGAATGCTAGACATGTATGAAACTATAATTCTGTCTTCAAATTTTACTTTTAATACAGTTCTTTATCATTCCTGTAAATATTCTTTTACTGTTACTGTTATCTGGTTTAGAATATAGTATGATAGTCTAAGCGGTAAAAATAATCAACATGAAGATACATTACCGCTCTATAGTAAAATTGTCATACAACATGAGGTGGAAAAATGAAAATCATTATTAGTGGCGGTGGAACAGGGGGCCATATATATCCTGCCCTTGCCCTGATTCGAACAATAAAAAAAGAACATCCTGATACAGAATTTTTATATATTGGAACGCAAAAAGGCTTAGAATCAACAATCGTACCAAGAGAAAATATTCCATTTAAATCTATACATATAACAGGTTTCAAACGGTCCTTATCATTGGAGAATTTCAAAACCATTACTCGTTTTTTAAAGGGTGTTCGTGAGTGTAAAAAAGTAATAAAATCTTTTAAGCCAGACGTGGTAATAGGTACTGGAGGATATGTTTGCGGTCCTGTAGTGTATGCTGCAGCAAAACAAAAGGTACCAACCATTATTCATGAACAAAACAGTGTACCCGGACTGACAAATAAATTTTTAAGCAAATATGTAAATAAAGTTGCCATATGTTTTGAGGAAGCAGGTGAATTATTTCCAAAACAAAAAGTTGTACTAACAGGTAATCCACGCGCTTCAGAAGTACTGGGTGAAAATAATCCTGAAATTCTTAAAAAGTACCATTTACAGCCTAATAAATCCACTGTTTTGATAGTTGGAGGAAGCAGAGGTGCAAGGCCGATTAATGAAGCTGTAATAAGAAATCTTGCCCATTTTTCGCAGAAATCTTATCAAGTTCTGTATGTTACTGGAGACGTTCATTATAATGAAGTGGAAAAGGAAGTTACATTAGTGGGCAGACCAGACAATATTTCAGTTGTCCCATTTATCCATGACATGCCGGAAGTGCTCAGGGCAGTTGATTTAGTTGTTTCTAGAGCGGGAGCAACGACATTGGCTGAGCTAACGGCATTGGGACTTCCTAGTATACTGATTCCAAGTCCTTATGTAACGAATAATCATCAGGAAAAGAACGCCAGATCCCTTACAAATAACGGTGCTGCAACACTTGTATTGGAGAATGAATTATCCGGACCAAAACTTTTGCAATCGATAGATGACATACTGTTGGATTCAGATAATCGAATCAAAATGAAAAACGCTGCAAAAAAACTAGGCATTCCAGCTGCGTCAAATAGATTATTTAAAGTAATGAATGAGCTTGCAAACAAAAATTAAGTTTCCTGAAAAAGGATAAACTTGGATGCAAATTCGCTCTTTCCACTTGTAATATACTATTATAAAATAATGGTAATTATTGAGTGCATGGACATCGACACTCGGACTATGGAAATAGCTAGGGGCTTCAAAGAAATCGCATCTTATGCTTTGGGAAGAAGCCCCGCCAGGTACGCTTTTCGATATGTGTGCAGTACCTATAAGTAAAAAATTTTACATAATAATTCGACAAAGAGATATGCTTTTCAAAGGGAGGGGGGATAGTGTAATGGGACAAGGAAAAGTAGTATCTTTGGAGGATCGCATCCCAAAATTAAAGGAACAGAGAAAAAGGAAGACCAATCGCAGGTTAGTTTTACTGATATCTGTATTCTTTTTACTCATTATATGTGTAATCTACTTCCAATCACCCTTAAGCCATGTTGGAAAAATAAGTGTTAAAGGTAACTTATCCTTAACTAAAAAGGAAATTATCGAGAAAAGTGGTATATCCTCACAAACAAATATATGGAATATGAAAAATGAGGATATTGAAAAAAAGCTATTACAGTTATCTCAAATAAAATCGGTTACCATAAAAAAAAATCTGCCAAATAAAGTTAATATTGAAATTAAGGAGTATAAGCAAATTGCAACCTTAGCAACTGGGACAAGCTTTTCCCCTGTTCTGGAAAACGGTGTTGTTCTTCGAAATAACAGTATAAAGGCTTTAAATGGCCCTATATTAACAAATTTCCAAAAAGGAAAATATCTAAAGCATATGGCTGAGCAACTTCAGCAATTGCCTTCAGAAATTACAAATTCCATTTCTGAAATTCATTACGATCCGAATAAAACAGATTCTTATCATATTCTTTTATTTATGAATGATGGTTATGAAGTATCTGCTACCATGAGGACACTCGCTGATAAGATGGTTCACTACCCTTCTATTATTAGTCAACTGACTCCTAATGTAAAAGGGATTATTGATCTTGAAGTAGGGTCTTATTTTACACCTTTTAAATCGAAAGGGGAGCAGAAGGATGAGAACCAAGACAGCGAAGGGTAAGAATATCATCCTTACATTTGTCATGCTTGTATTAGGATTCATGCTCGCTTTCTCTTATAATTTGGCAAATAAGAAGCAACCAGTAAGTACCAAAATATCAGATCCCCAGTTTGCAAGAGAGAATGAATTACGTAATGAATTAATTCAACAGCAAAAAGAAAATAGAGCATTACAAGAGGAGCTATTTTCAAAGCAAAATAAAGTGCGTGCGATGGAAAAAGATTTATCGAAAGAGGAGAAATCTTTTTTTCATTTAGCAGAGGATGCTGAAAAATATAGAATGTACCTAGGAAAAGTAAAGGTAAAAGGTAAAGGTGTAATTGTAACGCTTCAAGATGGGGAATACGATCCAAATAATGAAAATGTCCATAACTATCTGGTGCATGATTATCAAGTTTTCAAAGTGATCAATGAACTATATATAGCTGGTGCATCTGCGGTTGCCATTAATGGTCAGAGAATCAAACATGATTCTTATATTATTTGCAATGGTCCTGTTATTACTGTGGATGGTATTCAATTTCCAGCCCCTTTTAAAATATCAGCAATAGGAGATCCAAATGTATTGACAGCAGCCTTAACTATTACAGGTGGTATTAAATATCAGCTTGTGAATGACAATATTTTGTTTTCAATGGAGAGAAACGATAACATAATGATGGATCCTATCTTAGGTGAATCTTAGACAGGTATGGTGAAAAGGCTGTGAACCATAAAGTGAAAATTAGTTTTACTGTAATCACGATTATTATTGGTTTTATGTTGGCGATTCAATTTCAAACCATAAAAACACCAAAGAATAGAGATACACGGGATATATGGGAGCTTAGAGATGCATTAATAAAAGAACAAAAACTCCACTCGACACTATTAAATGAAATAAGATCGAATGAAGAAAAGCTGGAAAAATATCAAACTAAAATAAAAGACAGCAAAGAAACTGCCTTAAAAGAAACCTTGCAAGAATTAAAGACTGAAGCAGGCGAAACGGAAGTTACTGGTCCCGGTGTGGTGATTTCCATTGTTCCTGTTACAGAAGCAGAATTAATGGGAGAGAAAGTTTCCACTGTTTCTCCAGACCTTCTTAAGAAATTAATGAATGAATTAAATATGTATGGTGCTAAGGATATTTCTGTAAATAGCGAAAGAATCATCAATACTACTGTCATACGGGATATTAATGGAGTTACAAAAGTAAATGGTCATTCCTTAAACCGATTTCCTGTAGAATTGAAACTTATTACCCAAGATTATCATTCGGCAGAAAAATTATATAATCAAATGCAATTTTCTTCTACAATTGATGAATTTTTTGTCGATAATCTTAAAGTAAGCCTATCAAAACCAAAGAAAGTCATACATGTTCCGGCCTACGAAAATTCAATTACAATTCGTGATTTGCAATTAGCAAAATAGTGTTAGGGTAATTTCTTATTTTGGGTGTGCAGCTCGTTATAGGAGGTCTTGAATAATAAAAAGGAGTTGTAAACATGTGGCTGCCAGTTCTTGGGTTAATTATAGGTATTTCCTTAGGATTATTGTCGAATATTCAAATACCTGATGAATACGCAAACTACCTTTCAATTGCTATTTTAGCTGGATTAGATACTTTATTTGGTGGTATTAGAGCTTTTTTACAGAATATATACGATTCTAAAGTATTTGTTTCAGGATTCTTTTTTAATATAATATTAGCTGCAAGTTTAGCTTTTCTAGGTGTCCATCTTGGTGTAGACTTATATTTGGCTGCAGTTTTTGCCTTTGGTGTCCGTCTATTTCAAAATATTGCAGTTATTAGAAGAATCATTTTAGCAAAATGGTCTGCGAAAAGTGAAAAAACTAAAAAAAATTAAACAATTTAAAAGGGAAATATTCACTTACGACGAATATTTGTATAGTATATATACTAATAGATGATAAAATAGTAAATATAATAAATAGTTTTTGTGATTTCCTAGATTTGATAAAGAGAACTACTTTTTAGGCAAAGGGAGGTGCCAGTGTATGAACAACAATGAAATATATGTAAGTCTAGACATCGGTACGTCCACCGTTAAAGTAATAATTGGCGAAATGGTTAATGATTCATTAAATATCATCGGTGTAGGCAATGTAAAGTCTGAAGGAATTCGCAAAGGATCCATTGTCGATATAGATGAAACAGTTCATTCGATTAAAAAGGCAGTAGAACAAGCAGAGAGAATGATAGGAATGAATATCGACCATGTTATTGTCGGTATTGCTGCCAACCATGTTATGCTGCAGCCAAGTCATGGTGTAGTAGCGGTTGCTAGTGAAAATCGTGAGATATCTGATGAAGACGTGGCTAGAGTTATGGATGCAGCTCAGGTAATTTCAATCGCACCAGAGAGGGAAATCATTAATGTAATTCCAAAACAATTTATAGTAGATGGCTTGGATGAGATAAATGACCCTCGCGGTATGATAGGTGTTCGGTTGGAGATGGAGGGTACGATTGTTACAGGCTCAAAGACTAGCTTACATAATACTCTTAGATGTGTAGAACGAGCAGGTTTGAATATTACTGAAATAGTATTGCAGCCATTGGCAGCAGGAGCAGTTTGCCTGTCAAAGGATGAATTAAATTTAGGAGCTATTTTAGTAGATATCGGCGGAGGTTCTACTACCCTAGCGGTATTTGAAAATGGAAATATTAGAAGTACTAGTGTCATACCTATTGGCGGCGATCATATTACAAAGGATTTATCGATTGTTTTAAGGACTTCTACAGAAGATGCTGAAAAGATTAAAGTAAAACATGGGCATGCTTTTCGAAATGATGCATCAGAGGATGAAGTGTTCAGTGTTCCAATAATTGGTAGTGACCAACACCAACAATTTAATCAAATGGAAATCGCTGATATCATAGAAGCAAGAATGGAAGAAGTCTTTGATTTTGTATTACAAGAGTTAAAGCGTATGAATATCTATGATCTGCCAGGAGGTATTGTCTTGACTGGCGGAACAGCAAATATACCAGGTGTATTAGAACTTGCCCAATCGGTCTTTCAAAATCGTGTTCGAATAGCAATTCCGGATTATATTGGGGTTCGTGAACCTCAATATACTACAGCAATAGGATTAATTAAATATGCATATCGAAATGCTAGATTACAGGGTCGAAATGTAAGTGCAGCACCTGTACAAATGGAACATATAGAAAAGAGACCTGTGAAGAAAACACAGCCAAAACCAAAAACGGAAAAGCAACAAGAAGAGAAAATTTCCGCAAAGATGAAGAAATTCTTTGGATACTTCTTTGAGTAAGGTTCTTTACTTACACTTTGTTGTTTTGTAAATGAAAATCCTTTAACTTCTTCCCCAATCTGTAGACTGGTATCTTTTGAAGAAAAGAAACTCTGAAGCAGAGCTTAACTAGGATTTAAAACAAAAACAACAATACATAAGAAAATGCCTTGAGTAAAAAGAAGATTAACCATTGTAATAAGTATGAGAGACGTTGCTTTTTTCTTCTACTCTTTCATTCTTATTATGGATTTTATAGTAAAAATTGTGTCTTGTGGAATATCGACGAGTTAGGAGGATTTGTCATGTTGGAGTTCGATACGAATTTAGATTCTTTAGCAACGATAAAAGTAATTGGCGTAGGTGGCGGCGGAAATAATGCTGTAAACCGAATGATTGAAAATGATGTACAGGGTGTAGAATTTATTGCAGTAAACACTGACGCACAGGCATTGAATCTGTCTAAAGCAGAATTAAGAATGCAAATTGGTGCAAAGCTTACGAGAGGATTAGGTGCCGGTGCGAATCCTGAAGTAGGCAAGAAAGCAGCAGAAGAAAGCAAAGAGCAAATTGAAGAGGCACTAAGGGGTGCCGATATGGTATTCGTGACTGCTGGAATGGGCGGTGGGACTGGTACTGGTGCAGCACCTGTGATTGCACAAATTGCAAAGGATCTTGGTGCATTGACAGTTGGTGTTGTAACTCGTCCATTTTCATTTGAAGGACGTAAACGTTCAACACAGGCTACAGGTGGTATCACGGCAATGAAGGAAGCAGTTGATACTTTAATTGTTATTCCAAATGATCGTTTATTGGAAATTGTGGACAAAAGCACTCCTATGTTGGAAGCGTTCCGCGAGGCTGATAATGTTTTACGTCAAGGTGTTCAAGGTATCTCTGATTTAATTGCTACACCAGGACTCATCAATCTCGACTTTGCTGATGTGAAAACGATCATGACTAATAAAGGTTCTGCACTAATGGGAATTGGTGTTGCAACAGGTGAGAATAGAGCCGCTGAAGCTGCTAAAAAGGCTATTTCCTCTCCGCTTCTTGAAAAATCCATTGATGGTGCTCAAGGGGTATTAATGAACATCACAGGAGGAGTGAATTTAAGTCTATACGAAGTGCAAGAGGCAGCAGATATTGTGGCTTCGGCATCTGATCAAGAAGTGAACATGATTTTTGGATCTGTCATTAACGAAGATCTAAAAGACGAAATTGTAGTAACAGTTATCGCTACTGGGTTTAATGAGGAAGCACCTCAAATTAAGCCACAGCGCCAAGGATTTGGACAAGTTAAACCAGCTCCAAGCCAATCCTTTAAACGTGAACCAAAGCGGGAAGAAGTGCAGCAAGAACCTGTACGTAATACAACTCAACATGTTGAGGATACGCTTGATATTCCAACGTTCTTACGTAATAGAAATCGCAGATAAATATTATATAGAATGAAAAGAACCAGATGAGTCAATCATCTGGTTCTTTTCATTCTATATAATATTATAGCTCCTTCACTTCACCATTAACCCCAACTCGATACTGACAAAATTCGAATGAAACTTCGAAAAGTTCTTCTTTTTCACTTACAAGAAATGACACACTTTTAATAGGGATGTACGATATACTGTCGTTATTATAGTTTTACGTGATTATATAAGGGGGGATATGTTATTGGTCGTTTACATGGATGTAGTATGGCTACTGAATTTGTTAGTAGATAGCATGCTCCTTTGGCTGACAGCCATCATTTTAAAACGTCATGTAACTATCTGGAAAATATTAATTGGAGGACTTATCGGCTCCATCCTTATTATATTGAGTATTACACCATTAGCTCATTATGCTGGAAAACCTCTTGTTAAGCTTGGATTCTCAATAATAATGGTTTATTCCGTATTTGGCTTTAAACGTTTGAAATATTATTTCTCCAACTTATTAACTTTTTACTTTATGACTTTCTTAACAGGTGGCATGTTGATTGGTATCCATTATTTCCTCAATTTTGATTTAGAAATGAATAATGCAGTAGCGCTTGCAAGTATTCGAGGATTTGGTGATCCAATAAGTTGGATGTTCGTTATTTTTGGACTGCCGATTGCCTGGTATTTTGCAAAGCAAAGGATTGACACCTTTGAAGTGACCAAAATCCAATACGATCAAATTGTTAAAGTGGAGATAAACATAAATGGTGTACATATTATATTGCCTGGACTTATTGATAGTGGTAATCAATTGCATGACCCAATATCAAAAGCTCCAGTCATGATAGTATCCACCCAAAGTTTACTCGAGAAATTACCAGCACAGATTATCGAGTTATCCGAAAATCATGAAAGGCTAATGGATGGCTCTATTCAATTGGATTCTGAATGGTACGATAAAATTCGTCTAATCCCAGCTAAAGCAGTGGGGAAAAACAATCAGCTACTTGTTGCCTATAAACCGGACACCCTTCATATTCAAAATGAAGAAGGCAGTTGGAATGTACAAAAATCACTGATTTCATTTACAAACCAAAAATTATCTAGTGATGACGTCTTCCAATGCATCGTTCATCCAAAAATGTTAACTGGTATCCCAATACAGAATGCTTCTTAATTTTAAAATACCAATATTTTTATTATTACTATACTCTCGAATCATTCATTTTAGAAGGAGGACATCCAATGAAAAATCTAAAAATTAAATTGTCCTATATGTGGTATAAGTTATTAATCAAACTTGGCCTAAAGACAGATGAAATATATTACATAGGAGGAAGTGAGGCGCTTCCACCACCGTTAACAAAAGATGAAGAGGAGCTACTTCTAAAAAAGCTTCCTAGCGGTGATAAAGCGGCACGATCTTTATTAATAGAGCGTAACTTAAGACTAGTCGTTTATATAGCACGGAAATTTGAAAATACTGGAATCAATATTGAGGATTTAATCAGCATTGGTACTATCGGTTTAATAAAGGCTGTGAATACATTTAATCCGGAGAAAAAAATCAAATTAGCTACTTATGCATCAAGATGTATTGAAAATGAAATTCTCATGTATCTAAGAAGAAATAATAAAATCAGATCAGAGGTCTCTTTTGATGAACCGTTGAATATCGACTGGGATGGAAATGAATTATTGTTATCTGATGTTTTAGGGACGGAAGAAGATATCATCACAAAGGATTTGGAAGCAAATGTCGATAAAAATCTTTTATTTAATGCCCTCCACCAACTTACAGATCGGGAAAAACAAATTATGGAGCTTCGCTTTGGATTGCAAGGCGGTGAAGAGAAAACACAAAAGGATGTAGCTGATATGTTGGGAATATCCCAATCCTATATTTCTCGACTGGAGAAGAGAATCATTAAAAGACTTCGTAAAGAATTTAATAAAATGGTTTAATCTTCCTCCTTTACGGTTTTGTAATTATAAGATAGTTAATCATTAAAGCCTAAATAAAAATTTTTTTCGGTCAGGAAAATCTATAAAAATCAACCATTTTTGGCTAATCTGTGGAAGATTTCACCATTCTTATAGTGCATAAATTTCCCACCTACGGAGATACTTATTTTTGTACAGCAGCTCCTGTAAGGAGGGAAATGACTTGAAGCGAAATAAAGTAGAAATATGCGGTGTTGATACATCAAAGCTTCCTGTTTTGAAGAATGAGGAAATGAGAGAATTACTTAAACAAATGCATGCCGGTGATATGCAGGCTAGAGAAAAGCTAGTTAATGGAAATTTACGACTCGTATTGAGTGTAATCCAACGGTTTAACAATCGCGGCGAATATGTGGACGACCTGTTTCAGGTTGGCTGCATCGGACTTATGAAATCCATTGATAATTTTGATTTAAGTCAAAATGTGAGATTCTCTACTTATGCAGTTCCAATGATTATTGGAGAAATACGCCGGTACTTGCGGGATAATAACCCAATCCGCGTTTCGCGTTCGCTCCGTGATATTGCCTATAAAGCTCTTCAGGTACGGGAGAGGCTAATTAGTGAAACATCTAAGGAACCAACTGCAGAAGAAATTGCAAGAGTGTTAGAAGTGCCCCATGAAGAAATTGTATTTGCTCTAGATGCTATTCAAGATCCAGTTTCTTTATTCGAACCGATTTATAATGATGGCGGTGATCCTATCTTTGTAATGGATCAATTAAGTGACGAAAGGAATCGGGATAGTAATTGGATTGAAGAAATAGCATTGCAAGAAGGTATGAGAAGATTAAACGACCGTGAGAAATTAATTATTCGTAAACGATTCTTTCAAGGGAAAACACAAATGGAAGTGGCAGAAGAAATTGGTATTTCTCAAGCACAGGTTTCACGGTTAGAAAAAGCTGCCATTAAGTCTATGAATAAAAATATTCAATAAAAAGTGAATTTTCACCTTGATTAACTGCTAGCCAATAAGGCATCATGCGTAAAACCAGGAAAAAGTCGGGTATTCTGTACTGCAGGATATCCGACTTTTATTATTATTTCTATTGTCCTTGCATATATTTTAATAATTGGATAATTGTTTTTTAAGGAGAGGATAGCGATGGTTCGTATATCTGATTTTCAAATAAAGGACGTAGTAAGCATTTCGGATGGACGTAGATTAGGCAACATTACGGATATCGATATTAATTTAGATAATGGGAAAATTGAGAGTATTGTTGTTGGGGGAAATGGTAAATTACTTAGCTTTTTCAGTAAGGAGGAGGAATTGGTTATTCCATGGAATAATATCGTGAAGATTGGGGAGGATGTTATACTTGTAAGATTTAAAGATCAAAAATTTATGGGACAACAACAGCTTCAAGAGCCAAAAAATTAAAAATCATCGAGCGTGTTCAGTGTTTATATGGTACACTATTGGAAAGTGAAGGTAAATAGTACCTTCTTTTTTATTTGAAAAATATATATGGAGTGTTTCATGATGACGGAACCATTTATAAAACAAGATAAAGAAT
>Ga0224733_1045_pt1 | contig 24653 bp, 19 predicted proteins | sample IA12soil_GW_FP2_FD_161642 | JGI IMG/M metagenome (GOLD analysis project Ga0224733, IMG submission 161642) | Enriched cells from agricultural soil in Iowa, United States - IA12soil_GW_FP2(-) | ecosystem: Environmental > Terrestrial > Soil > Agricultural land | place: USA: Iowa | collected 2017-05-08
CAATCCCCATTTTTTTCTATTATTATATTTAATTAGGAATAATATTTACACTTTTCAAACATCAATAAAGGTGGGTGGATACATGGAAAGGATTATGGTCATTGGCGTATCTGCAGGTGTTGGAAAATCTACATTTGCAAGAAAGCTAGGAGAGATTCTTAATAAAAAAGTATATCATTTGGATTCCTACTATTGGAAACCTGGCTGGGTTGAATCCCCTTTAGAAGAATTTCGAAATGCTCAAAGGGAAATGGTCCAACATAACGAGTGGATCATCGAAGGGAATTACAGCAATTCCTTTGATATTCGTACCGAAGCTTGCGATACGATCATTTACTTAGAGCTCCCACTAGTAGTTTGCTTGTATCGCGTGCTTAAAAGATGGCTTGCGAATTTAGGGAGAACACGCCCAGATTTAGGAGAGGGTTGCCCTGAAAAAATGGAGTGGAAATTTCTGAAATTCATTTATACAACCTATTATCCTCGTAAAAAGAAGATGGCGGAGCGCTTTCAACAACTCGGTTCTGAAAAGACGATTATTGTGTTGAAAAGTAAAAAAGCGATAAGGAAGTATCTTGAGAATATATCATTAACCTCATCTTAAACGGAGAATAGGTGTCTGTGCTTTTTTCATTAAGATTATTTTTCCCGTTTTTGACTTTCGCCTTCTTATTCGGGAATAATACCTTTACATAATTGTTTTACCTCCAGCTATCAGTTAAACTCTTCATTCAGACCTTTCCCATACCCTAAGGGATCCCAATGATTCCCAACTATTTTTTAATGCAAAATGCAGATTCTCCCCATGCTCATAACCGACTATAAACATGCCCGGATATTCAGTCGATACGACTCGGGGAATCTCACTCCAAAGATTCTCATCGTACTTCCGTATTGAAAATACATTAGATACCCCTACGATACCTTCATCCAAGTTAATAATGAATCCCGAAATCCCTTCATCGCCCACAATCGAATAGATTTTTATACTTTCATTCGCTAATAAGTCCGGCTTTATCACATCTGCCAGACCGCTTTGCGAAGTCCATTCTACTAAATCTTGTTGAGATGTAATCGCACGCCAGTTTGTTTGAGGAGCATCCATTCCAGTAACAGGTGGATGAAAAATCCATTCTGCATCAAATAATTTTTTAAAACCTAAAGGGGATAAATTTAGATTGGCATAGCTATCTTTCACACTACGGACATTCCCATTTTTAATAAAATACTCTAACTCTGCCATCGTTGTATCCATATTCGCGGTTATCACCTCTGGATAAAATGACGGCGCTTCCTTATGCATCCCCCACAAATTCCCCCTCCAAACACAATCGATTCCGTGTGTATGACAAACCAATCTACACCACGCAATATTATTAAGAACTGCTTTATTCAACAGAAATCCTTTGTCCATGTTATTTTCCCTTTCCCAACGAAAATCCTTCAAACAACCGACCTCCGTATGGTTCTAAAACCTTATCTGCCAAATGAATGACCTTCGCCTTTTCATCCGTCTTATAAAACGTATCAAAAGCATCTGCAAATTCTTTTGCGAATTTCTCATCATATTGCCTTAAAGCCCGAATTATCCATTTTGACGTACCTATCCAATGACCATTGGTTCTTAGGACAAATTCATGAATAAGATTTGCCAAAGTGTTAACTATGAATAACGCTTCTGTACGATTTTGACAACCAATGAAGTCATCTAAAACATCCGTGATAAAATAACGCTTCGTCCTGATTGTTTCACCTGTCCATGGTTCAGGCCCCTTCTTAAGAAGCGTTTTTGCTTCTTCTTTTATAGCTTCTATTATTCCTTCATCCTTTAAAACCAGTCCTTCCGCTATCATTCTAGGCATAGAAGGCTTCGCATTCTTGCAATCTATTTCGAAAAAATGCTTATAGGAATTTAGATTATGAACAAAAACCTCTATTGGCCAGTCAAACGCTATAAAGGATTCTCTATAGGATACATTTATATGATTATCAAATACAACAATGTCTAAATCTGAGGTTTCCGTTTCTTCCCCTCTAACTACACTTCCTGCCAAAACGGCACCTTGGCAATCTGGGAAAAACTGATTAATGAAGCGTTTTGCTGCACCGATAGTTTTTTCCTTTTTATCCATTAACTCCACCCCAATTTACTATTTTCTCCATATTCCCCCACCTATTATTACTTTTCCCTTTACATATAAAAAGGAGGAATGATGGAGGCAATTGATTATGAACTTCCACAACTGCTGCAGCTACTGCAACTACTTCCACAACTGCTGTGATGACTACTACAACTACTGCACCCGCTGCTTACACAATTAGATGCTGCAGAAACATGGGCAGGTATCATATATTTAGCGTATTCTTCCGGATGTTTCATGGAATAAAAAATCATTGCTCCCATTAAAAGCGAAGAATGTTTGGTGATGTTTTTATAATGATGGGTCTCAATCTTAAAACTTTTCTTATTAAGTGATTCCTTAATAGTTGATTGTAATTGATGAATGAGAGCTTGCACCATTTTATTATCAGCATCTTCCCGAAAATATTTTTGCTTTAGCTCACCTGGAGAAGAGGAAAGAATCTCCTCCATCTGTTCTGGATCCAAAGGATTTCTGAAAAATGCTCCCCATGTCATTGGTGTATAAGGTGTAAATACAAAAAGTTGACTGTACATCAGATCAAAGAATGCCCGATTATGAGGTTCTGGAACTTTTACCTCTGCAGGTGTATGATGCAAGAATTGCCCGTAAAATCGCTTAGAAAATTGTTCATACTCCTTGGTGAACATCAACATTTCATGCCATATGTCATCCACTCGTTCACTAAACATCGGGACGTTTTTCAAGAGAGAACACATAATAAAAAATCTCTTTAACTCAAAAAATAATAGGTTATATTCTTCTGGACTTACCTTCTTATGTTCTTCCATATATCTTTGCTGTATTCTTTCTTCAAAATATGTATCCAGAGCATTATCTAAACGAGAGACCTGCTTTTCTAAAGGAAGTTCTCTATTAAATCCTAATTTTGCAGGCAATACAATATTCTTAATAAAAGATTTCTTTTGTTTTTTCTTAAACAGCCAAATACCAAACCCAACTAAGATCAATAGAATAATGTACTTCATCCTATAAATACCTCCTGTTCGGGATTTTTAGAAACAGTGGTTCTATATATCCTTACTGGATTGTATTATATTTACGAACTATAATTGGAAAAGTTTCCTTTTCCTGATTATCGCCCGAAAAGCAGGATTTGTTGTTACGATAAAATCAATTCCTAAAAATATAAAAATAGCCTAAATCTACGATATATTACTTCGTAAATTTAGACCCAATTCTTCCTCCATCATTTCTTATGCCACTCCACCACTTGCAATTTCCTGTCCAAGTCTATTTCATACTTTTCACCATTGGTACCCGTAGCTTCATAGATTTTGTTATTACCTAGTTCCGTATTATAATGCAGCATATGATAAAAGGCTTTATACAGTGAACTATGATTACTATTCCATGTTTCCTCTGACTTGGAGTAATCGACTCTTTTATAACTAAAAGAATAGGAATCTAGTGTCGTCTTATCCTGTTTTAATGCCACACTCATATTTTGCTTCATGATTACCTTATTTTGATATTGGGAGAAAAGCACAAAACCTATAATAAAAATAACCGCAATAACCAAAGCGACATAACCTAATAAACTTTCTCTTTTGCTCATATCCAACCCCCTACCTTCAGTCACTTGAAATATTTCCCTTTTAGAAATCTTATTCATTAAAACAGGAAATATGCTGTTTTGGGGTCATATTCTGTGTTCCATCTCTTCCTAGTATTATCTACTTACCGTAAACAAACCTTCTAATAGTTCCCATGGATGTACTTAACTTTTCATCTAACACTGCCGGGTCATTCATTGCAGCTTCTTCTGCTTCCTCCAAGTTGTCCATTTCTACAATCAATAATCCTCCTGTATGATCTTTTAAAAGTCCGGCGCAAACTCCCAAAAGGGGATCACTCTAACCATGCTTTATCCGCAAATTAAGATTACTGCTTCCATAAAAAACCCCTCAATTGTAAAACTTCACAAAAGTTATACCGCATATTTCCAAAAATCTAATTAATCTAAATATAGAAGGATTCCAGTCACTGCTGGAACCCTTCTATTAATCTTTGTAAAATATTCACCTATGCTGCACCAATCTTATTCTTTCCCTTAACAAGAAAAAAACATAAAGCAGCATCGATATAAATACTGATATTGCAGCAGTTTTATAAATACTGCTGTAACCAAATAAATGCCCGATTTGTCCAAACACCATCGCACCCAAACCTACACCTAAATCAAAAAACGAAAAGAACGTTGCATTCGCCATACCTCTGCGATTCATTGGCGATTTTTCAATTGCCCAGGCTTGCAAAGCAGGCTGAACAGAGCCAAAGCCTAAACCATATAAAGCTGCCGCAATAAACAGTACGGTACTATTCGGAAGCCATGCAAGCAAAATCATTGCCGCTAAAATGAGTATTGTTCCAGGTATAAAAACAGCTTGATGCCCTTTGCGGTCGTATAATTGTCCAGCAAAGGTTCGGGTGGCCATGAGCGCCAGCGCATATACAAGAAAATACAATTGAATTCCCTCTATATGCCGCTCCGCCGTATATAGCGGAAGAAAAGAGGCAATTCCCCCAAATGTAATAGTTATGAAGAATAATAAAATAGATGGCCGTAGTGCATTTTTTTCAAATACATCCAGCTTCCGTTTTGTCACTTCCGCTTTTTTCTCCACTTTTTTAAATTTAACTCTTGAAGAAAGCAATAAAGCAACTAGTCCCAGTCCTGCACAAATTAAGAAAAAGTATTTGAAGGATAGGGTATCGGGATGGGCCAGCGCCAGTCCAAGAGATGGTCCGAAAGCAAGAGCTAAATTCCCGGATAATCCGAAATATCCCATCCCCTCGCCTCTTCTTGATGCTGGGATTAAATCAGTGGCAATCGTTCCTGAAGCTGTAGTCGAAAATCCCCAACCAACGCCCTGTATAACACGCATGAGAAATAACAATGCGATGCTCATTAAAAATCCAAATGATCCTACAGAAAGGACAAAAATAGCTAAACCAAACATATAAACTAAGCCCCTGCCCCTTGTTTCCAGTAAATTTCCCGCAAACGGGCGAAGCAGTAAGGCTGAAAAAGTAAAAATTCCCACTACATACCCAATCAATTGATCATTGCCGCCTAATTTTTCTACAAAAAGCGGAATGGTTGGAAGTGTCATTTGAAATCCGAGGAAAATAAAAAAGTTTGCAAATAGAATAAGTATAAAATCCTTTGTCCAAATCTTCTCCTTCTGTCTTCCCTTTTGCTGTTGTTGATCCATATAAAACAAAAACTTCCTTTCTTGTGATAAAAATTAAAATAATTGATATATTTAGTATTTCGTTCCTTAATTACTGTAATATAATCGGGAAGAAATTACGAATATTTCATTTTTAGCGAGGAGTATACAAAATAAGAAGATGCTAGCAAATTCTTACCCACTAGCAACCTTCGATTAGGGGTTTGCAATGGAAATGTTAAGGCTACCTATTTTCCTCATTCCTTTCCACAAGTGATACATCGTATATCCAGATCATTTTTTCCATACATACGAATTTCCTTTTTTATACCGCATGTGCCGCATATATGTACCTCAATTTGTGGAATATCACCCTTTTCCGCTGCAGGCACCCATTCTTTTTCGTATAATGTCTTGCTCATCCCGTAATCAATCAATACCAGTACACGTCGTTCATTCATCCCATAATTGCTGCTATCCCTTATATCAAATACATCCCATTCTTTATCTAAAACTTCTATGCATTCCTCATAGTAAGAGGGAAACTCCCAAAGGCCTTTTTTCTCCTGAATATCAAAGGTTTGGTTATCATACATCGGCACTTCCTGATAATATTGTTGAATGCAAATTTCCTTATTTACATAAAAAACTGGCGAAAAGATATGTGCATATTTAGTTTGTTTCATAGATTTATATATTTCTAGTTCTCTTAAAGATTGTAAATATCCTATACGGTTTAAATGTTTTTTTACTACATATTTCCCTAAACAATATACTTTTCTTGTTGAACCTAAGCCAATGAAATTTTCTTTCGTGCAAAGGGTATCCCAATTTTCCATAATATCTAATAAAGTTAGTTTGTTCATGCTAATCCAAGCATTCCCTTCCAATACCTCCATTATTAGTCATTATCCAAATCTTTATCCAAAAAGGAGGGCTTCTTTATTTCTTCTATTCCCAACTTCTTCTTTATTTCTGCTATATCTCGTATAATCAATTGAGTATTCATCCATGTCACTATAGATCCAAAAACAGCCAAAGCGAACAAGATTAGTAATATAATTGTCAATTTATCCACCTCTTAAGCTAGTATTTATCCGTATTAAAGAATAATGAATTGTGAAATATAAAAGCCGGAACAGGGTCCCTTACTTTACAAAAATAGCCCTATTTTTAGTCCCTAGAGGATATCGAATCCGTTATCTGCATATAAATAAGCACTAGTGAATGCATGCTTTTTGGCAAAATTACGGACTCTGTGTTTGCAAACATTAGCTGTCACGGTTAGCGGATTTGGTATCCGCCAGGTGCCAGTAATCCAGTCACGGTATTTTCAATGTTACTCCTTCAAAACAGCACTGCTTGATAAAATTTGCTGTTCCGTTAATAATTCACGTAAATCCTGCCTATTTCTATCCAGGTAAAGTCCTCGAATCCCAAATAATTCGGCTCCCTCAATATTTTCTATTTTATCATCAATGAATAGACATTCCTCTTTTGTCACACCCACTTGCTCGAGAGCAAAGCGATAAATAGCGGCTTCCGGTTTTGATGCATTTGCAAAAGCCGATAGAATAATAGAAACAAAATATTTCCGAATACCTAACCAGTCAAAGACCCAGTCCATGCTTGGCAATGCATTAGAAATAACCGATAAGCGATATGTTTTACTCAATTCCTCCAATACAGCTTTTACCTCTGGAAATAGCTCACAATGGCCCGCATAATGAGCAAAATATATCAATTCATTCGTTAATCCGATATCTCCCAATTCTCTCGCAATCAGTCCATAATATTGTTTGAAGTACTGTTCTTCCTCATTCCAATTTGTAACAAACGGGATTTCTATTTCCTTCGCCTTCAAAATGGCTGCATCAATTTGCTGTAACGGATACCCTCTTTCCACCAAAAGACGCCGGATTCTGTCGTCCCCCTTTATAAAAGCTTCAAATAAAACCCCTCCAGCATCCAAGAAAATTACCTTCAATGTCACGCCAATAAACCTCCTCTTAATTAATATCCCCTACATATACACGCGTCTTTATTCCATTAGAATAATTTATCAAAGTTTCTCTCAATTCCATTGGGTAAAAGCTATAATTTAACAAATCCTCTACCTTTATCCACTCTAGCCCTACTTGTCCTTTATCAGGGTTATATCCAACTTCTGAAATACTTTTTGGTTCTTTGAGTTTACAAGAAAATAAAAACTCTGTTTGCTGAAACCCAGTATGTCTCATAGATAATTCGTGATTAGCACCAATATATTCCCGAACAAAAATTAACTCCCCAATCTCAACTTCTGCACCTATTTCCTCCTTGCATTCTCTGATTAGTGCCTGATGAAGTGTTTCCCCATTCTCCTGACCGCCACCAGGTAAGTTATAATATGTATTGCCATATCTACTAAATTTAATAGTCAGCAATTTACCATCCTGAATAATAATCGCTTTTGAAGAATTTCTAATAGTCATCGCATTTCTCCTTTTCTTTCCTCGAGGTAAATGGTGATATTATTCTACTTCTCTAAATAACCACAATTTTCCTTTAACAATATAGAAAAAGCTGTCAATAGGACAGCTTGAAAAGGATCAACCATTCTTCGCTTTCCACGAATCTTTCAGTGGAACAATTCTATTAAAAATCAATGGGACACCTGTTGAATATTTATCTACACAAAAATATCCATGTCGGAAAAATTGAAATTTCTCTTCCGCCTTTACATCTTTAATCGAAGGTTCTATTATACAATCCTTTAACACTACTTTAGAACTCGGATTAATTTTTTCCCCCCATGTTTTTTCATTGTCCCTTACAATCTCCTCCTTTTCGAATAATTTATCAAACAAATGAATCTCCGCTGGTACTCCGTGGACAGCAGAAACCCAGTGAATGATTCCCTTTACTTTTCTGCCCGTAAAACCTGTACCGCTTTTTGTCTGTGGATCATATGTGCAGCGCAGCTCTATTACTTCACCAGCTTCATTTTTTATCACTTCATTACATTTGATAATATAAGCACCTTTTAAACGAACTTCTGATTGCAAAGATAATCTTTTAAATCCTTTAACCGGAACTTCCATGAAATCATCTTTTTCGATATAAATCACTCTTGAAAAAGAAACTTCTCTGCTTCCTAAAGAAGCATTTTCCGTATTGTTATCCATCGATAATAGTTCCGATTTTCCCTCCTCATAATTCGTAATCGTAACCTTTAAAGGATTTAAAACCGCCATCACCGTCTTAACCTTTCGTTTTAAATCGTTGCGCAAGAAATGATCAAGCATGGCAAACTCTACCGTACTTTGATGTTTAATAAATCCCATTTCATGGACAAAACTTCGTATGCTTGCCGGCGTATATCCTCTTCTCCTCAGTCCCCGCAATGTCGGCAATCTGGGATCATCCCATCCATCTACTAAATGATTCGCAACTAATTCACGCAAATAGCGTTTACTTGTGACAACACCCGTTAAATTCACTCTTCCAAATTCTCTTTGTTTCGGTGGTTCCTTGATATCCAATTGGTTTAATACCCACTCGTACAGTGGCCTGTGATCCTTAAATTCTATCGAGCATAGGGAATGAGTTACTCCTTCCAAAGCATCTTGTATCGGGTGTGCAAAATCATACATCGGATATATGCACCAATCGCTTCCAGTTCGATAATGAGGTGCGAGAATTATTCTGTACAGCACGGGATCACGTAAATTCATATTTGGTGATTCCATATCCAGTTTTGCCCGCAAAACCATCGAACCCGTTGGAAATTCTCCGTTTTTCATTTTATAAAATAAATGTAGATTTTCCTCTATTGATTGATTCCTGTACGGGCTATTTTTACCTGGTTCTGTTATTGTTCCCCGGTATTCTGTCATTTCTTCAGTCGAGAGTTTACAAACATATGCCTGACCTTTCTTTATTAATGCGACAGCAGCATTGAATATTTCGTTTGCATAATCCGAACCATAGAATATCCTTTTACCAGGTGAATAACCCAACCACTCTATATCATCTAAAATGGCATCCACATATTCACGATCTTCCTTTAACGGGTTCGTGTCGTCAAAACGGAGATTAAATTTCCCATTATATTTTCGTGCCATCATATAGTTCATATTAATTGCGTATGCATTGCCAATATGAAGATAACCATTTGGCTCAGGAGGAAACCGGGTACAAATCTCTCTTTTAAACGCTTGATTCTTTATATCCTCCTCCATCAACTTATCGATATAATTATTGAAAAATAGCCCATTTTCTTCACCCATTTATACATCCTCCCTTTTTAGTATGTAGAAAATTTTTAAACGGACCGAATTTCTCTCCAATCGGCCCTAGTTTCGCTCTGAACGGACCGAATTTAGCTTCGAACAGCATTTTTTAGTACAAAAGGCCTGACACATTCAGTTCCAAAAATAAAAAAATCCCACCCCCAAGACTTAAGAAAGTCTTGGGGGCGAGATTCTATATCGCGGTGCCACCCCAGTTTATTAATATGTCGCCATATTAACCTCTTCAAGTACGGTATTATAAGAATACTTATACTCTAGCTCTATAACAGGAGCTCCCGTCACATTATCCCGATCATTCGTTCCAACGTGATGCTCAGAGGCTTGGTTCAATAAATCATTCTTACTCCTTTTCAGCAACCGGAGCTCTCTTTAAAGAATCGATTTTATCTACTCTTCTCTTCATCGCAATTAATTACATAAATTTTTTCTATAATAACAACTCCGATGAGCTTTGTAAAGTGTTCTACTTCATCTTTTATTTAAACATGATTTCCAATGTATGAAACCGTATCATCTTTTAAAACGTAACAAAAATGGGAAGAGGGGTAACACTTTGATTAAATTCGTGAAAGTTATTTTAGCAATCACCGTCATTTCCTTATCCATTTATTGTAAAACGACAAACAACTTCGAAATGACACCGTTCATTATGTTGTCATCAGGTCTATTATTCACTCTAGAAGTCTAAATCTACCTATAATGAAATAACATGGACTATTGAATCCATACTTAGAAACCTTTATTTCACTCCTTATGGTTCTAAACAACTTCTTGGTGAAAACGCTGTTTCATTTGAAAGAGAATTGAAAGGGATGTTACTAGATCTTAATGAGGCTGGTGAATTTATAAAAAGATTAAATGGGAATTAAATAACCATCTAACTCTCCACTTTGATTTTTTTCACTCATTGTATCCATCATTTTGTGCAAAGCTTTCTATTCCAAGAAAGAAGTGAGGTAATCTAGCGCACGAACATCTGATACATGAGCATAGTGGCCACCACTAAGTTCTTTTATTGTAATATTCGAATGCTTAATCCGACCTACTTGTCGCTTTATTTTGTTTTGCAGTTTAGGTGTATTCCCATCACGATTTCCATATAAAATAAGGCAAGGAACTTCAAGTTTATTAAGTATTTTTGGCATATTGCAGCGATACAGTGCTAATAGAAGACTGATACCTTTTAATGTTGTTTCTTGCTGGTTTGCTATAGCATGTCTCATAAATTCACTATCTTCTAATCCTAAACTCTTACATTGTGCTTTTATCTCTTCTTCTGTTTTTTCCTTCGAATGATTATTGGAACTTTCTTGCGTTTCATTCCCTAAAAATTTCTGGCCGAACATTCTATGTAAAACGCTTATAAGGGGGAGGAAATAGCCAACTGATCCAAACATCTGAACAGGAAATCGTTCTATTTTGGCAAATCCAATATCTAGTAATACTAGTTTCTTTACCTTTTTAGGATAGTTATATGCAAAGGATAAGGCGATTCCTCCTCCTAATGAATGCCCAATTATTGTGACTTTTTTGATTCGATGTTCCTCTAGGTAATCATTTAACCAATTTGCTGCATCAGTCATTTCCACTACCCCTTCCAGCCCTTCACTTCTTCCTATTCCGGGCAAATCTATCATATGAGTAGTAAACTTTTCATTCAATGCATTTGCAATAGGCACTCCAAAATTCCCAGCCCATCCTGTACCAGGTAAAAAAATTAATATTTCCTTTCCCATTCCACTTATTTCAACATAATGCTTCACTACGATTTCCTCCACTATCATTCAGGGTGAATATTTGAAATTCCGTATCCCATCGAGGTAAGTTTGTCCCCTAATCTTTAGGGGATTATCAAAAAGAAGTTTCCGCAATATATTATAAATTAGTTGAAATTATACTATTAAGGTCATAACCACTACGACGCAAAGAGGGTACATTTCACTTATAATCTGCAATTTGAACAATTTTTTTAATAATGGCACCAACTTCCTTATTATCTCTAATAACAAATAAATAGTCTGCTTCTCCTTCTTCTGGGTCTGTTATATCTTCTTTGTGCGACTCTACTTGTTGCCGGAGCAGAACTTCCTCAAAAGTAGTGTAAGCACCCCTAAATATTTTCGTACTTCGCTGACTTTGGGTGACTCTCTTCTGAAGAACATCATCAGGAATTTCAAAGTGAACCAAGATACGGATAAACGCTTCTTTTGGAAAAAGCTCTTCTAGTAAATACAAGCGTCCTTTTCGATTTCGATTGGAGTTGCATATAATTAAATTGAAATTAGTATTTTCTTTTGCATAATCGACAATTAGCCTTGAAAGCGCGTATTTAAGAGTGTTAGGTCCAATTTTTGGCTGTAAGCTCTTATAATAAGTGTTTATAAATTCAGCGTGGTTATCTTGATCCATCACAAAAGAGTTATCCAGTTCTTTTTCTAAAGCTCTTGCGAATGTGGTTTTCCCACTATGGGTTTTACCCACCGTAATAACTACTAACCTTTTCATCATTTAATCTCCAAGTTATATATTTCATTTATCGCACAATCTTTTAATGACTTACAATGCCCTATAATTTTAAAATCTTTTCTATTTTTCTTTTTTATTTTAAGACCTTCTTTTAAATCAAGGATGAAGACATGTTTTCCTATCCAGACTCTTAGATAGATAGAATGAAATTCAATTGGTTTAGCAACCCCTATTACCTCATATTCAGTTCCATCCTCTAACTCTGTTTCCGTCCTGATAAACCAAGTATTCCCTATCCCACATTCTATAAATTTCATAAATTTTGGCCTTTCTGCATTAAACATAGTAAGAGATTTCTATACAAAATAGAAAATCCCTTCTCCAATATTGTTAATTCACAATTTATCTAGTAAGGCAGTTCCTCAACCACTAACATAAGTTTGATTCCTTATATAAAGCAAAAACTCCTGGAAGAATTGCAAGTATTGCACTAATGGCGGAACAAATATTAAGAACCTATTTAATTGCTGTTTTTCCATCACCAACGCTTCCAACTTTTAGAACAAAGAAAGTATAATAAATTATGCCTAGTATAAAAAAAAATAAAAGCAACTGGGATAAGGTACCTGACCCCGCATCCCACTCTTATGATAAAAAAGAGCCAACTATATGTTGGCTTGTTGCTTAATGTCATCCGTACCTTATATGTCTGTTTCTCCCCATCATATGGAAAGGGTGGCCTCCCTGCATACCATTTGATTTTATGGAAAAAGGGAAGTATCTTTTGTTCCTCCTTCTTCTCCAAACAATTAGCATCGCGAGAATGAGAAAGATTAAAAGAATAATAAGGAGAACTATTAAAAACCACATGCCATTTCTAATCCCCCTTTCGATTTCTGTCTGTAAAGATCTCATTAAACCTTTCGAAAGGCAAATCGCACAGTACCATAAAATGCTAATGTTTTTTTCCCTTATTATGTTTATGCATTGGTCCATGTTTCGGCTTGGGTCCATGCTTAGGCGGTTGTTTGGGACCACTCGGTTTTTGCTTATTTTGCTGTTTATTGGCAGCTTTATTATGATCATTATTATTTTTTGGAAGGGCTGGAGGCGGAACATTCTCTCCACCTTTAATGTATAGTTCATTATTTTGTCGATATACATCACTAGGCTGCTGAAAGCGGCTTTTGTCCGTTCCAAATGTTTGCATCATATTCTTGAACATTAGCTGAGAAATTTTTGTGGTATTTCCCATCATATAGTTTCCCGAACCATTTTTCACATATCCAGTCCAAACCGCCATAGTGTATTGTGGTGTATATCCCACCATCCAACTATCATTAGTTGCATCCTGTGGATATCCAAATTCTCCGATAGTTTTATCGGTAAAATTAGTAGTACCCGTTTTTCCTGCAAGATCTAATCCAGGAACATTGGCTGTTGTTCCGGTCCCTGATTTTACAACGGTACGAAGCATATCTGTTACCAAATAGGCAGTATAATCATGCATGACAATTTCCGGTTCTGGTTTGAAACTAACAACCTTTCCATTAGGAAAGACAACCTTTTGTACAAAATGCGGGGCATTATAGACTCCATTATTGCCAAATGCACTATATGCCCCAGCCATTTCTAGCGGGTTAACCGCGTTGCTACCAATTGAATAAGATTCATAAACAGTATTATCTTTAAAAGTAATACCAAGTTTTTCTGCAAAGTTCTGTGCTTTTGGTATCCCTACCTCACGCAGCGTTAAGAGAGCAGGAATATTGTACGAATACTGAAGTGCTTTCCTTATAGATAATTCCCCATGATATTGATGATCCCAGTTTGAAATCGACTGACCAGTTGAATACGTCGTTGGCTGATCATTCAATGGATGGGCTGTTGACCATTTTAAATTTTCTATAGCGGGTCCGTAATCAAGTATTGGCTTAAAGGAAGATCCAGGTTGACGACTAATGTCTATTGCAAAGTTATTGCCCTTAAAGGAAGCTTTATAGTCTTTTCGGCCGCTTCCAATCGCCCGTACTTCTCCTGTTTTCGTATCTAAAAAAGTAAAAGCTCCCTGAAAGCGATCATTCGGATAAGCAATTATCGAATCCGTGTTCATCATTTTATCTGCATATTCCTGTGCCTTGGGATCTAAAGTGGTGTAGATAGATAACCCATCTGAGGTGATGTCTACATTTTTTAACTTCCCTTCCACTTCTTTTACAACAGCATCTAAAAATGCTGCGTACGGCATCCCCTGATTTTTACTTCTCGGAATAAGTCCTTTTGTAATAGGCGCATCTTTTGCTGCTGCCATTTCCTTTTCGCTAATATATCCCTGCTTATACATGGCGTTTAAAACCACATTCCGACGATTTGTAGCCGCAGTCCTGTTTTCCGCTATAGTAGGATCATAATTATTCGGACTTTGCGGTAAACCAGCGAGCATGGCAACCTCAGGAAGTGTTAATTGATTTAACTTGTTGGAATCAATCCCATAATATGTTTTCGCAGCAGCCGCCACTCCGTAAGATCCATTTCCTAGGTAGATTTTATTTAGATACATCATCAAAATTTGATGTTTCGAATACTTTTTCTCCAACTGATACGCCAGTTCCCATTCTTGTACTTTACGTTTAATTGTTTTTTCAGGAGTCAAAAAGGAATTTTTAATTACCTGCTGTGTAATGGTACTCCCACCTTGTGCTCCAAAATGCCCCGTTAAATTTTCCAATATTGCTCTAGAGGTTCCTTTTATATCCACGCCATGATGCTCATAAAAGCGGGCATCCTCCGTGGCAATAAATGCATGTTCCAACATTTTTGGGAGCTGCGAATATGTAATTTCCGTCCGTCTTTCCTTCCCATATTCGTATAGGAATTTTCCGTCCTTATCATAAAATTTGGTAGATAGCGGGACTACTAGTTTGGAAGAATCTAATTTTGGTGTATCCTTCATCATATTAGCCACTTCCGCTGCACCTATCCCAACAGAAATCACACAGAGAAGGATGCAAGCAATACCTATTTTTTTCATCCAGGATCTTTTTTTCGTCAATCTTTTACTTTTCTTCTGTTTTTGCTTTGCTTTTTCCGCTTGTATACGCTCTTGACGATAACGATATCTTTCTTCTGACATAAATTACTCTCCTATATTTAAGTTATACCCTTGTATACTTCACACTATTTATATTCATTCGTTAAAATGATATTTTTTAATGGGGGCAGTCCTGCTTTTAACTGTTGGAAAAGGAAGGAAGCGTTAACGAAAATTAAAAAGACGAGCATTCGCCCGTCTATGTATCCGTTTTCCTATTTGCTATTATTTTTCAACTTCAATTTCCCTCATGCGGCCCATATACCATTTATAAAAGACTTCTGCAAATTCGACCGGAACGTCCTTAATTCCATTATGTTGAACTGGTTTAGCCCGATTAATGGTTTCGATGGAGGCGAGCCCCAACCATTTTTGAAAAATATTCCGTGAAACTTTTACCTCAATAACCTTATCGCGTTTCGATAGAAATAAGGATGTTGCAAGAATGCCTGATTGTAGTTGGATAAAACGGTTATTCAAAATATATTTGGTATGCAAAAAATCCAACCATCTTGCTGCAATTACAAGGAGCAAAAGTGCAGCAGATAACATCCACCAGGCTTTCTCTATCCCTAAAAGAGCAGGCTTCCAATAGATCAAAGCGGCCGTTGCGATTATCCAAATCCAACTTGGGGTAAAATACCGAATCCATAGAGATTTTTTAGGAAGCCGTTTCATCTTATGTGTGATTTCATATGCGGGCAGGATTTCCGATATTATCTCATATGCCCGCTGGACTGGCAAAAAAGGATATAAGGAGTTAATTTCCAGTGTTTCTTCTCCTAAACTAAGGCTACCCGCACTAGTCAACTTTACTTCCGCTAATCCAAAAAGCCGCTTTATGATAGACTGTTCGATTTGAATTGCTTGCACCTTTTCCTTCGCAATAGAAAATGCGGTTTTATCAAGGACTCCCTTGTTAATATATATACGATCTTCATCAGAGGAAATCTCATATTTTCCGTATTTCAAAAATGTTCTTGTCATTCCGAAAACAACCGAAACGAGGATAAGGAAAACAAACACACTTATCACAATCCACCATGAACTAATGATATATGAAAAAACCCCCTCCGTCTTGCCCTTTAAGTTAAAAAATTCGTCGACATTAGAATAAAAGGTAAGTATTAGAGGAATCAGGGCAAGGGGGCTTAAGGACGTAAAACTGGCTTTTATTATATCTCTTTTCGTTGGCTGAAAATGAATAACCCGATTATGGTCATTCTTTCCTTCTACTCCTTCCGATAAAGGCATATCCTTCTCATTTTGATGTACTATTCCTTCCATTCTCTCCGCTTCTGATTGAGATACCACTTCAAATGTAACAGCAGCATCATCGCTTGTTATCCCTGTTTCAAAACTGATGGAGGTTACATGAAAGATCCGATGAAATAAAGATGTATGACGATTGACGTTTTGAATTTTTGAATAAGGAATGGTTCTCTCTGTTTTGTTAAATATTCCTTTATAAAGATGAAAAGACCGTTCATCCAGTACATATTTATTTGTGCACCATTTTATTATAATGTGAATGAACGCCATTCCAACACCGACCAGAAGCAGGTACCTTCCATATCGGATAAAAATAGAGTGGGAACCTGCCTTTATTACAAACAAAAAGAGGAACAGGAAAAAAGTGTTCTTTGCAAGCTTCCATGCATCAAATAGCATTAAAAATGGATGGTAACGCTTTGCTTTCATCATGATTCCACTTCCTTGATTTTTGCATATCGGGCAATTTGGTTTCTTAATTCAATAGCATCCTCTTTATGAAGTGCCGGAATAGAATGGGAAGAACCCATCGTATCCACGGTGACGGAGCAAAGTCCATATTTTCTCAATAAAGGTCCTTGTTCTGTTGCAACTGATTGGATTTTCGTCATCGGAACAAGATAATTTTTTTCTAATATGACACCCATTTTTAATTGTAAAAACTCTTCACTAACATCATAACGCCAATTTTTATAAAGAAGAAACGACATTATCCATGACCATACCATCATAACTATAGACACTGGCACAAGACCTATTAAAATCCAACCAATCCATGCCTTCCAAGAAAAATGATAATCAAGATATAGTAATATTCCGAGGATGGTTAGTCCAATTACATTCTCTATGGTCTCCCGAATAATCCATACTCTCACGACGTGCTTAGACAATTTTTCCCTAGGTTCGTTTATATCAGAATACATATCTATCACCTTGTGTTCTTTTCTTATGCGCTCATAAATAGCAAAATGGGAAAAGCGATTCTCAGAAAAATCCCCCACTCACGATTCTACTATTTCTGCTTACATTTTTTTCATAATAACATAAAATCTATTCCTCTAGAAATATATCTTCAACGAACTGGAGTCCTTTACGCTTAAAAACAGACCAAATCAGTATGTGATTTGGTCTGTTCCAATATCTTACCTTATCTTTTTCCCCCACCTAAACATCTCAAACTATTCAATATTACTAATATCGTGCTTCCTTCATGGCCAACAACTCCTAACGGAAGATTAAGAAACTCTAAAAAGTTGGAGGCAATCAAGATTACAATAACGCTAATAGAGAATATAATATTTTGCTTGATGATTCGGTTCATTTTTTTAGATAAGCGAATAGCCTCTGCAATCCGGGATAGATCGTTTTTCATCAGGACAACATCGGCAGTTTCCATTGCGACGTCACTTCCTTCTCCCATTGCAATACCAACATTTGCTGTTGCAAGAGCAGGAGCATCGTTAACCCCATCTCCAACCATGGCCACTATTCCGAACTGTTCTTTAACCTTTTTTAAAGAAGATACTTTTGTTTCAGGCAGACATTCTGCAATGTATTCATCAATTTGGGACACAGCTGCAATATTTTTAGCCGTATTTTCGCTATCCCCTGTCATCATGATGGTTCGAATTCCTTCTTGTTTCAATTCTAATAGAGCATTTTTCGTTTCGTCGCGTACAATATCCTGAAGAGCGATTACCGCTGCAATGCCGGAAGAGTTTTTCACATAAACAACGGTTTTCCCTTCACTTTCAAGTTTTTTCGCAACTCCGTCTTCAAAGGCAAGAGCTTCCTCCATGCCGACGAAATCCTTTTTACCAATGAACCATTCTTGATTGTTTAACTTAGCTTTTATACCCCAACCTGGTACATCGTCCACTTGAACTGGCTGTAAGAGTTCTTCATCACTCTTTGCTTTCCAATATTGAACAATCGCTTGTGCCAATGGATGGTTCGATTGATTTTCAATAGATGCCGCAAAATGTAATACACTCTGTTCATTTACATCTGGACGAACAATCAAGTCGGTTACTTCTGGTTTTCCTTTTGTTAAAGTACCTGTTTTGTCAAATGCGATAGCTTTCACATGACTTAATCCTTCAATATGGACGCCACCCTTAAACAAGATTCCTTTTCTCGCTCCATTCGAAATGGCGGATAATGTTGCAGGCATAATGGAGGCAACGAGTGCACAAGGTGAAGCAACTACTAATAAAATCATTGCCCGATAAAACGTTGTATTCCAGCTCCATCCGAACACGAAATGTGGGATAAGCATCATTAAAATAACCACAAGTAGCACTACTTTGACATATGTCCCTTCAAACCGCTCAATAAACAGTTGTGAAGGAGATTTTTCACTCTGTGCGGATTGTACTAATTGAATAATTTTATTAAAAACTGTTTCATTTGCCGGCTTAGTTACTTTCACCATCACAGACCCATTCAAGTTAATCGTCCCAGCAAAAACTTCGGCACCATTACCCTTTGTAACAGGTATAGACTCACCTGAAATCGTAGACTCATCAATGGTAGTGGTACCTTGAGCAATATTTCCATCAGCAGGAATTCGCTCACCAGGTTTGACTATAATCATGTCTCCTACCTGCAGTAAGGAAACATGCACCTTTTCCTCGTGTCCCTGTACCACACGAATAGCTGTTTCAGGTTGAATTTCCAATAAGGAGGAAATTTCCTTTTTGCTTTTATTGGTTGTATAAGTTTCAAGCGCTCCGCTTAAAGAAAAGATAAAAATCAACATAGCTCCCTCAGCCCAATATCCAATGATGGCTGAACCAATGGCTGCAAAAAACATGAGCAATTCTACATTTAAATCTTTATTTTTAATCGTTTCTTCGATTCCTTCTTTTGCTTTTGCAAAGCCTCCGATTATAAAAGCACCTAAATAAAATGCAATCGAAATAGATTCATGATTCGACTTAGAAAACAACCATGCAATCACTATTAATAAACCACTGAAAATAGCTGCAATTAATTCCCAATGCATCAATATCTTTTCCAATCTTGGCTTGGAAGAAACAGTAATTTTTTCATTATTGATTGTTGCAAGTTGACCTTGTAACATAACGGCACCTCCTTAAAATATTACGATATATAAACACAATACCTTATTTATAATTATTATTATATAATACATACTACATCCAGGTTACTAATAAGTCAATATAATTGAGAATTTTATTTTCTAATTGAGAATAATTATTACTATCATCTCAATATAATAATGATAATCATAATCATCTATTTAATTTATTATTGATAATTATTATTACTTAGTTATAACTATTTCATTTTAAAAATAGGCTTGATGAAACTGTAAAAATAGTTTGACACCTCATTTTATCCTTGCTATGATACCTTTCAATAAAAGCACACAAATTCGTTGACGAGAAAAAGTAACGTTTCTTCTTGATCCACAGAGAGCTGACATTTTGGTGCAAGTCAGTGTTCAAGTGTAACGTGAAAATCCTCTCTGAGAAGTTAGGCTGTAATTAAAAGTAAGTCTAACCGGAAGTCTACCGTTAAAAGGAACACGTATGATGGTAGATTGCTAAGTGCTACTGAGCGGATCAATAGAATTAGGGTGGTATCGCAGTTAACCTCGTCCCTTACATTTGGGACGGGGTTATTTGTGTGCTTTAAAAAAATGAATCATGAGGTTGCTCAAGGCTATAAATATGTGAAAGATTTATCAGCAACAGTGAAATTTAAGCGACAGGATACGGAAAATGAATATTTGTTAGGATGGACGACAACTTCTTGGACATTACCAGCAAATGTTGCTCTCGCTATGAATCCAGCCATTATATATGTTCGTGCCCAAAAAGAAAACGATATTTATATCGTAGCAAAATCATTAGTAAAAAAAGTACTTGGAGACCAGGTGAAAATATTAAGTGAGCATGATGGCAAGGATTTTGCCGGAGTTCATTATTCTCCACCATTTCATTATGTAAATGTTGAAATCGGTCATCTCGATGTTTTAGCCGACTTTGTTACGGAAGATAGTGGAACAGGAATTGTCCATGTAGCCCCTGCATATGGAGAAGACGATTATAGAACAATTCAACAAAACGGCCTATCCTTTGTCAATGTTGTCGATCAACGAGGTTGCTATACTTCAGATGTGATGGAGTTGGCTGGAAAATTTATGAAAGATTGTGATGTGGACATTATAAAAATGCTTGCTGATCAAGGAACCCTTTTTCAGAAAGAAAAATATGAACACAGCTATCCACATTGTTGGAGATGTGACACCCCATTGCTTTATTACGCGACAGACAGTTGGTTTATCAAAATGTCATTGTTAAAGGAGAAGATGCTTGCCCACAACAAAAAGGTTACATGGTATCCCGACCATATTAAAGATGGGCGCTTCGGTCACTTCCTTGAAAATTTAGTGGACTGGAATATTAGTAGGAATCGATACTGGGGAACACCACTAAATGTTTGGGTATGCTCTCATTGTCATCATGAAGAAGCTCCTGGCAGCATCAAGGATCTTCAACAATTAACAACAACATCGTTGCCAAAGAATATCGAATAGCATAACCCCTATATTGATGAGGTTTCATGCATCTGCCCAAAATGTTAACATATCTTGTATCGAACTCCTGAAGTGATAGATGTCTGGCTTGATAGCGGCTCGATGTCTTTTGCACAACATCATTATCCATTTGAAAATAAAGATGAATTCCTTTCCCGATTTCCTGCTGATATTGTAATAGAAGGAATTGATCAAACAAGAGGATTTTTTTTATAGCCTACTTGCAGTTTCCCCTCTCTATACTGGTCAATCACCATATAAAGAGGTGAAATTTAATAAAGAGCCGATGAAATTTTCCTTGATCTACTAAGCAAAAAAACTCACTGTAAACAGTCTGACTGTTCACAGTGAGTTTTCTTTGCTCACATAGGTAATCCCTCGTCCTTCTCAATGGATTTGACACAATGGTCCTTTTGGAATAAATTCAAGAATTTACAAACTAAATTGCAAAATGGACAATCATACTTGGCAAGATGTTTTCCCATTCTTGATGAGATTGTTTCGTCAGGATCGCCTCCAAATACGGTATTAAAGAATTGATCAATAGAAACAAGGATATTCCAAAAATACCTCTTCACTGTTAAACCTCCTTAATTAAAAGATCCACATCTTGGTTATAAGCTGTTGATTCTACTTGAGGTTAAACGTGTTCTTAACTTATTAATATTCGAGTTAATAGCTTAAAACCCTTTAGTTTCAAAGACCTAATTCATTATAGTATTTCTCGAACCTTCTCCCCACTCTGAAAAGCGGACTCGTGTTTAAAAAGGCATATCTTACAGCTTTAATCCTTTTTAGTAAAAAATATTGCATAAGAAACAAAAAACCTAATCCACTTCCTGGATTAGGTTTGTGATGACGCGCCTTAGAGGATTCGAACCTCTGACCCACAGCTTAGAAGGCTGTTGCTCTATCCAGCTGAGCTAAAGGCGCATAAATTATAATAGATGGAAATTTATGCATACATTCATTTTTAAAAAGTGGCTCCGCAGGTAGGATTCGAACCTACGACCGATCGGTTAACAGCCGATAGCTCTACCACTGAGCTACTGCGGAATAATAATTGAAAGTTATTGTTTTGCTATTGCAAAAAACTCTGGTGGGCCTAAATGGACTCGAACCATCGACCTCACGCTTATCAGGCGTGCGCTCTAACCAGCTGAGCTATAGGCCCATTTTTCAATTATGGAGCGGGTGATGGGAATCGAACCCACGACAACAGCTTGGAAGGCTGTAGTTTTACCACTAAACTACACCCGCACATATTTTAATGGAGGCAGCAACCGGATTCGAACCGGTGATAAAGGTTTTGCAGACCTCTGCCTTACCACTTGGCTATGCTGCCTTATGGCTGGGCTAGCTGGATTCGAACCAGCGAGTGACGGAGTCAAAGTCCGTTGCCTTACCGCTTGGCTATAGCCCAAAAATAAGTGTATTTAATAAATTTATGGGGCGATTAGTGGGAATCGAACCCACGAATGTCGGAGCCACAATCCGATGCGTTAACCACTTCGCCATAGCCGCCATTATATGATTGGCAGGGGCAGTAGGAATCGAACCCACACTGAAGGTTTTGGAGACCTTAGTTCTACCTTTAAACTATGCCCCTAAAATGGTGGAGGGGGACGGATTCGAACCGCCGAACCCGAAGGAGCGGATTTACAGTCCGCCGCGTTTAGCCACTTCGCTACCCCTCCAGAGAAACCTACTGGTGCCGGCCAGAGGACTTGAACCCCCAACCTACTGATTACAAGTCAGTTGCTCTACCAATTGAGCTAGGCCGGCATTCTTTATTACATAAAAAAATGGTGGCTCAGGACGGAATCGAACCGCCGACACAAGGATTTTCAGTCCTTTGCTCTACCGACTGAGCTACTGAGCCGTATTATGAAACAAAAAAATGGCGGTCCGGACGGGACTCGAACCCGCGACCTCCTGCGTGACAGGCAGGCATTCTAACCAGCTGAACTACCGGACCAGGTTTTTTTCAAGGATTGAAAATAAACTTCCATATAATCATCCTTGAAAAATAACTACTTTAATTGCGGGGGCAGGATTTGAACCTGCGACCTTCGGGTTATGAGCCCGACGAGCTACCGGACTGCTCCACCCCGCGACGATAATATAGTATTAAGTTTCCCCTATGCACTTAATTTGCATAGGCTGTCCCGATTTCAGAAAGCTTAACCAAGAAGAAGCTCAATCGGTACAACTCGCAGATTGTTCGATGAAGTAACGCTCGTTGCTCCACCCCGCGACGATAATAAAAGTATTAAAATTTCATTAATGGCGGAGGAAGAGGGATTCGAACCCCCGCGCGGTTTAACCCGCCTGTCGGTTTTCAAGACCGATCCCTTCAGCCAGACTTGGGTATTCCTCCACTAATATGGACCTTGTAGGACTCGAACCTACGACCGGACGGTTATGAGCCGTCTGCTCTAACCAGCTGAGCTAAAGGTCCTTTAACACTTATATTAATTATAGCGGCGGAGGGGATCGAACCCCCGACCTCACGGGTATGAACCGTACGCTCTAGCCAGCTGAGCTACACCGCCATTTTAAAATTTGAAATGGAGCCTAGCGGAATCGAACCGCTGACCTCCTGCGTGCAAAGCAGGCGCTCTCCCAGCTGAGCTAAGGCCCCATATTACTAGATGGTCGGGAAGACAGGATTCGAACCTGCGACCCCATGGTCCCAAACCATGTGCTCTACCAAGCTGAGCTACTTCCCGTTTTTTATTATGGCGCGCCCAAGAGGAGTCGAACCCCTAACCTTTTGATCCGTAGTCAAACGCTCTATCCAATTGAGCTATGGGCGCATATTATGGTAGATTAATTTGCCTTACAAAAAATCTTGGTGCCGAGGACCGGAATCGAACCGGTACGGTAGTCACCTACCGCAGGATTTTAAGTCCTGTGCGTCTGCCAGTTCCGCCACCCCGGCAAGGATTTTTGGAGCGGAAGACGGGATTCGAACCCGCGACCCCCACCTTGGCAAGGTGGTGTTCTACCACTGAACTACTTCCGCGAAATAAATATCCTTATGCGGGTGAAGGGAGTCGAACCCCCACGCCTTGCGGCGCCAGATCCTAAGTCTGGTGCGTCTGCCAATTCCGCCACACCCGCGTATTAAAGAGTTATTATGTTTAGTTTAAATGGTGAGCCATGAAGGACTCGAACCTTCGACCCTCTGATTAAAAGTCAGATGCTCTACCGACTGAGCTAATGGCTCATACAATAATTTAATGATTAATAAATTTTCCTTACTAACAAAGTGCATCTACGACGTCCAGCTTTCAGTATGACTATTCAAGAAGCAGCTCAAGCTGTACGCTGATGCGTAGCTTCGCAGCTTACTCAATCGTGCTCTACCGACTGAGCTAATGGCTCGTATTATTAAATACTCAAACCAATGGTGCCGGCCAGAGGACTTGAACCCCCAACCTACTGATTACAAGTCAGTTGCTCTACCAATTGAGCTAGGCCGGCAAAACATTATATGAAACTGCTGATAAATTACTGCGTAAAATTGTCGTCCAGCTCTCAGAAAGATTATCCAAGTAGCAGCTCGAGCTGTACGCTGATGAATCACTTCATAGCGTATTCAATCGTGCTCTACCAATT
>Ga0224733_1046_pt1 | contig 24628 bp, 17 predicted proteins | sample IA12soil_GW_FP2_FD_161642 | JGI IMG/M metagenome (GOLD analysis project Ga0224733, IMG submission 161642) | Enriched cells from agricultural soil in Iowa, United States - IA12soil_GW_FP2(-) | ecosystem: Environmental > Terrestrial > Soil > Agricultural land | place: USA: Iowa | collected 2017-05-08
GGCTTAATCTTAGTGCACGTTGTATACGGGATTCCAATCACGACCCTGATGTTCCGAAACTTTTATGCCAATATCCCATTTTCAATGATTGAATCAGCGAAAATAGACGGAGCAGGGTTCTTAAGAATATTCTATTACATTATGATTCCGTTATCTTTATCAGGATTTGTTGTTGTTGCTATTTGGCAGTTTACGAATATATGGAATGAGTTTCTTTTTGCAGTAACCATTACTACTTCTGACCAACAACCGATAATGGTAGCATTGCAGAACTTGTCCGGAAGTCAAATTGTTCAGTGGAATGTGCAAATGGCTGGTGCCTTGCTTGCAGCACTCCCAACCTTGTTAGTGTATATTTTCCTAGGCAAATATTTTGTGAAGGGATTGTTAGCAGGTTCTGTGAAAGGATAGAAAGGAAACAGTTAGCGAAATGGCTAGCTGTTTTTTTTTTTAGTAGTCCATCTGTAAGAGCATGACTAGCCACATTTCCTCGATAGGACTATATGGAAGCAGACTATTTTGACCCATTCCAACAATGGAAATGTATGATAAAATAAATGAACGTACATGTTTACAAAGGTGGAGGCAAAATGGTCGTAAAATATAAACAAGTAAAAGAACAGATCAAATCTTGGATACAAGAAGGCCAAATTAAACCAAATCAAAAGATTAAATCAGAAAATGAACTTGTGGAGGAGTTTGAAGTCAGCAGGCATACAATTAGACAGGCTTTGGGTGAGCTGGTGAATGAGGGATGGCTGTATCGGGAACAAGGACGAGGAACTTTTTGTAAAGACCAAAGTCATCGAAAAAAACAAATTGATAGAACAATTGGTATTATCACCACATCTATATCAGATTATATATTTCCATCCATAATTAGAGGAATAGAATCATATTTAAGTGAAAAAGGCTATAATTTGCTTTTGGCCAGTACAAATAATAATACAGACCGAGAAAAAAAATGTCTGGAGAATATATTGAGCAAAAAACTTGATGGATTGATTGTAGAACCCACTAAGAGTGCACTGTATAATCCTAATTTAAATACGTACTTTAGTTTAGAAAAAAATAATATTCCATATGTAATGATAAATGCTTTTTATTCAGAATTACAGCCTGCAAGTATTACAGTTGATGATGAACTTGGAGGATTTTTGGCTGCTGAGCATTTAATAAAATTGGGACATAAACAAATAGCTGGCATCTTCAAGTCCGATGATATGCAAGGAATGAATCGGATGAAGGGATTTATTAGAGCCCATAGAGAGTACAATGTACATATTCAGCCGGGAATGATTATATCGTATAACACAGAAGAAAAAAATACGAAACCGCAATTAGAGGCTAGTCGTTTACTTCATCTGAAAGATAGGCCGACAGCATTTTTCTGTTATAATGATGAAATTGCCATTGCAGTTTTGGATACTATTAGGGAGAACTCATTAAAAGTTCCTGAAGATGTTTCCATCGTAGGGTTTGATGATTCCCAGCTTTCTGTTGCATCAGAAGTGAAATTGACGACACTAACCCATCCGCAAATGGAAATGGGAATCCAAGCAGCGAAAATGATAGTAGATGCAATAGAAAACGAAAAAATCACTGTTCAGGAACAACCGGTCATATATCAACCTCAATTAATTATTAGAAACTCAACGGCACCTTACTAAAATAAATCACTCCTGTACGTACAAATTCCAATTTTTAAAGCATAATATAAAGCTAATTACTAAAGCCGAAAAAAACGGCTTTTTTATTTTATTAATAAGAATATTTTTTTGCTAATAGGTGATTGGAACTTTTAATATAAAAAATGTTGAAAATTTTTAGAAAAAGATGTGGTAAACTTGTACGTACAATTATATAATGTAAATACATCATATTTAGTTGAAGAGAGAAGGGGGTGTGCGATGTGTTAGGTCAACTAAAAGCAGAGGTGCTTCAGGCAAATAAAGATTTAGTAAAATATGGACTTGTGACTTTTACTTGGGGAAATGTGAGTGGATTTGATCGTAACTCGGGATTGATTGTTATTAAGCCAAGTGGTGTTCCATACGAGACTTTAAACATAAAGGATTTAGTAGTTTTAGACCTAGATGGAAATATTGTGGAAGGGAATTTGAAACCATCTTCCGATACGCCAACACACTTGGAACTATATAAAAGATTTCCACAAATAAGTGGGATAGTTCACACTCATTCTGAATGGGCAACCAGTTGGGCACAGGCAGGAAAAAGTATACCGGTACTTGGAACTACACATGCGGATTATTTTTATGGTGATATCCCTTGCACAAGGAAAATGACTACATTTGAAATTGAACAATCGTATGAAAAGGAAACGGGTACCGTTATTATCGAGGAGATTGGCGATAGAGATCCGCTGAAGATTCCAGGCATATTAGTAAATAGCCATGGTCCTTTTGCGTGGGGGAAATCTCCCGAAAATGCGGTACATAATGCTGTTGTATTAGAAGAAGTTGCGAAAATGGCATTAAGAACGTACTCATTAAATCCAAATATAAAAAATATAGAAAGAAGCTTGCTGGATAAGCACTTTTTACGCAAACATGGAGAAGCTGCTTACTATGGCCAAAATCAATAGCTTGGGAGAGTTTAAAAATGATAGATAAATATTCTATAGGAGTAGATTACGGAACGGAATCAGGACGTGCTGTATTAGTTAGATTATCTGACGGTGCTGAAATAGCTGAACATGTAACTTCATATCCTCACTCTGTAATCGATGAAACATTACCTGTATCAAATTTACAGTTGGGATACGATTGGGCTTTGCAACATCCGAATGATTATATGGAAGTTCTTAAACAGTCTGTTCCATCTATTATAAAAACTTCAGGTATAGACCCATCAAATGTTGTGGGCATAGGTATTGATTTTACTGCTTGTACAAAGCTGCCTGTAGATGCTAATGGTGAACCTTTATGTTTTAAACGAGAGTTAATGAGTGACCCCCATAGTTGGGTGAAATTATGGAAACACCATGCTGCACAGGAAGAGGCTAATCTTATTAACAAAGCTGCAGAGGAAAATGGCGAATCATTTCTTGGGAGATACGGGGGCAGAATTTCATCCGAATGGATGATAGCGAAGATTTGGCAAATACTTAACGAATCTCCAAAAATTTATGAGCAAACAGATCGTTTTCTGGAAGCAACCGATTGGGTCGTATTTAAAATGACTGGAAATATAATACGGAATAGTTGTACAGCAGGTTATAAAGCGCTTTGGCATAAAAAAGATGGTTATCCAAGCAGAGAATTTTTTAAATCCCTCGACCCGCGATTGGAATTCCTAGTTGAAACCAAATTACGAGGGGAGATTGTCCCGTTAGGAACCAAAGCAGGTTCTTTAACTCCAGAAATGGCTGAAGTTATGGGGCTTTTGCCTGGAATAGCTGTAGCGGTGGGGAATGTAGATGCCCATGCAGCAGTACCAGGAGTAGGAGTTGTAGAACCTGGAAAATTAGTAATGGCCATGGGTACATCTATATGCCATATGCTTTTAGGTACAGAAGAAAAACAAGTGGAAGGCATGTGTGGAGTGGTAGAAGACGGTATTATACCTGGGTATTATGGATACGAAGCAGGACAGTCAGCGGTTGGAGATATTTTTGCTTGGTTCGTAGAGCAAGGGATCCCAAGTTATGTAAAAGAAGCGGCAGTTAAAGAACAAGTAGATATTCATGCATGGCTGGAAAAAAGAGCTAGTTCATTTCTTCCCGGTGAGACAGGGTTGCTAGCGCTTGACTGGTGGAATGGAAACCGCTCCGTTTTAGTTGATACCGATTTAACAGGTCTAATTATCGGGTATACATTGCAAACCAAGCCAGAGGAAATATACAGGGCGTTACTCGAATCGACAGCATTTGGCACAAAGAAAATTGTAGACGCTTTCAACAGTAACGGTGTAACGGTCAATGAACTTTACGCCTGTGGGGGTCTACCTCAAAAAAACAAATTATTAATGCAAATATATGCTGATGTAACGAATCTTGAAATAAAAGTTGCCGATTCCAAACATACACCAGCGGTTGGTGCGGCAATGTTCGGTGCAGTTGCAGCCGGACGGGAAAAAGGCGGTTATGATTCTATAGTGGAAGCAGCCAAAAAAATGGGAAGAATTCGTGAGGAAACATATAGACCTATTCCTGAAAATGTGGAAGTGTATGAACAATTATATCGGGAATATGTGATTTTGCATGATTATTTCGGTAGAGGCCCTAACAATGTAATGAAGAAACTAAAACATATCAAACAAGGTCTAACGGAAAAAAACAAAGGCAAACAAAAGGAGGCAGCAAGATGATTGAAAATAAAGCATACGAATTTTGGTTTGTTACAGGTAGCCAACATCTATATGGAATGGAAACACTCCAAAAAGTAGAGGAACATTCTAAGCAAATGGTTCAGGGGCTAAACGAAGACAGGACGCTTACTTCACCAATCGTTTTTAAGTCCGTTTTAACAACAGCTGATGAAATCTATCAATTAGTATTGGATGCCAATTCACATGAGTATTGTGCTGGAATTATTACATGGATGCATACTTTCTCCCCTGCTAAAATGTGGATTGCTGGATTATCTGAGCTAAAAAAACCATTGGTTCATCTACATACTCAATATAATCGGGATATACCGTGGGAAAGTATTGATATGGATTTTATGAACTTAAATCAATCCGCACATGGTGACCGGGAATTTGGATTTATCGGAGCAAGAATGAATATTCCGCGAAAAGTTGTAGCGGGATACTGGGAATCTCCAAATGTCCGGGAACGATTAGCAAAATGGATGCAAACTGCTATAGGTTATAGTGAAGGGAAACATCTAAAAATTGCACGTTTTGGGGATAATATGAGGTCTGTAGCGGTCACAGAAGGGGATAAGATAGAAGCACAAATACAATTAGGATGGACCGTGGATGGATATGGTGTTGGGGATCTTGTAGAGTATGTGAATTCTGTCCCCAAACAAGCTATTGATGAATTATTGGACCAATACTTTGAACTATACGAAATCCCATACAACCCAGAAAACGAACACTATGTTAAGCAATCTATTCGAGAACAGGCACGTATGGAAATTGGATTAAAATCCTTCCTGAAAAATGGAGGTTATACGGCGTTTACTACAACATTTGAAGATTTACATGGATTAAAGCAATTGCCAGGTCTTGCGGTTCAACGACTTATGGCTGAAGGCTATGGATTTGGCGGGGAGGGTGACTGGAAAACAGCCGCATTATTAAGAGTAATGAAAGTAATGGCAAATGGTGAAGCAACAAGCTTTATGGAGGACTATACCTATCATTTTGAACCAAATAATGAGTTTATTCTAGGTTCCCATATGTTAGAGGTATGTCCAAGCATTGCTGCAACGCGTCCAAAATTACAGGTGCATCCTTTATCCATTGGAGGCAAGGAAGATCCAGCTCGCCTTGTGTTTGATGGAAAGAATGGTACTGCAATTGTAGTTTCAATTATTGATCTTGGAAAGAGATTTCGATTAATTGTGAATGAGATTGAAGCGATAAGACCGATGATGGACATGCCAAATCTTCCTGTTGCTCGTGTATTGTGGAAGCCTTCACCAAATTTAACGGATTCCACTGAATCATGGATTATAGCAGGTGGTGCACATCATACTGTATTTTCATTATCCGTTAGGACAGAACAATTAATAGATTGGGCAGAAATGATAGGTATGGAATGTGTAGTAATTAATGAACATACGAATCCCTTGCAATTAAGAAATCAAATAAAAATAAGTGACCTTGCTTGGAGTCTTCGATAAAAATAGGTATAGTAGATAAGTTTTGCAAAAACATTGGGAGTATTATGTGAAATCAGCAACTCCTTATTGCGGTTGTACGTACAAATTTATAATATTATATCCTGCATCCCTTATTGTAAGCGCATACTGCTCGGTAGGGAATGGCTATGGTATCTATGATAATTTCATAGATATTAAGTATAAATTGAAAATTTTTGAGGGGGAAATATTAATGAAGAGGTTTATATCCTTTATGCTTCTTTTAACTATGATCATTGCGCTAACAGCTTGCGGAAGTAAAACTAGTGGTGGGAAAAGTGGGTTTGTAGGAATATCTATGCCTACTAAATCATCGGAAAGATGGATTAATGATGGAAATTACATGGTAAAAGAATTCAAGAAATTAGGATATAAGACAGATTTGCAATATGGGGAGGATGTGGTTGAGAACCAAGTATCACAAATTGAAAATATGATTACTAAAGGGGTAGATGTTTTAGTTATCGCACCAATAGATGGTGAAGCTTTAACAAACGTACTAGAAGAAGCGCATAAGCAAAACATAAAAGTAATTGCATATGATCGCTTAATTAAAAAGAGTAAATATGTAGATTATTATGCTACTTTCGATAACTTTAAGGTTGGTGTTATTCAAGGTTCATATATTGAAGATAAGCTTGGTTTAAAAGATGGAAAAGGACCGTTTAATATTGAGATATTTGCTGGTTCTCCTGATGATAACAACGCGTACTTTTTCTTTGATGGTGCTATGTCTGTGCTTAAACCATATATTGACTCTGGTAAATTAGTTGTTCGCAGTAAACAAACAAAGTTTGAACAAGCTGCAACTTTAAGATGGGACGGCGCTACCGCACAAGCTAGAATGGATAATCTATTAAGTGCCAACTATACGACAGAAAAGGTAGATGCAGTATTATCTCCATATGATGGCATCAGTATTGGAGTGCTTTCATCACTTAAAGGAGTTGGATATGGTACTGCTTCAAAACCAATGCCAATTGTAACTGGTCAAGATGCCGAACTAGCATCTGTTAAATCCATTATTGCTGGTGAACAAACACAAACCGTATTTAAAGATACACGAGAATTAGCGAAACAGGCAGTTAAGATGGCAAATTCAGTGCTAAAAGGGAAAAAGGCGGACGTAAATGATACCAAAACTTATGATAATGGTGAAAAGGTAGTTCCTGCATATTTATTACAACCGGTATCTGTAGATAAAGAGAATTATAAAGATGTTTTAGTTGATAGTGGTTATTACAAAGAAGCTGAATTAAATAAATAGATAAGCCAAAGTAATAACGATTTGGTGTTGGAGATTAATCTCTGCCAAGTCTTAACCGAATGAACGTAAGTAAGATCCCCACTTCAAAACTAATAGGGAAAAAATAAGGATAGGTGGGGGTTTTTTGTAAAAAAGGCAAAAAGTATCGAATACAAGTTGAGTTTAAGATTCATTTTTTAATAGTGGGAAATCTCCACTGTTTGAAGTTTCACTACTTTTACATTTTAAAAAGGCGTGGTGATTACATGTCAAAAAATATTCTAGAAATGAGGAAAATCACGAAGGAATTCCCTGGTGTAAAGGCGTTAGAAAATGTGAACCTAAAGGTGAAGGAAGGGGAAATCCACGCACTTTGTGGTGAAAACGGCGCGGGAAAATCCACCTTAATGAAAGTATTAAGCGGTGTATATCCTTATGGAACCTATCAAGGCGATATCTTATTTAAGGATAAAATATGCTCCTTTAAGGATATAAAGCAAAGTGAGAGCTTAGGTATAGTTATAATTCATCAAGAGCTTGCACTTATCCCTGATTTATCCATAGCTGAAAATATATTTTTAGGAAATGAGCAGGCGAAAAGAGGAATCATTGATTGGAATCAAACGAAAGTGAAAACAAAAAGCCTATTAGAAAAAGTAGGATTGTATGAATCTCCTGATACATTAATTCGAAATCTAGGTGTAGGGAAACAGCAACTGGTAGAGATAGCAAAGGCTTTAGCAAAAGAAGTAAAGCTCCTTATTTTGGATGAACCCACTGCTGCATTAAATGAGCATGACAGTGAAAATCTATTAAATTTATTACAAGAATTTCGTTTACAAGGGATGACCTCTATTATCATCTCTCATAAATTAAATGAAATATCGAGGGTTGCCGATTCTATTACTATTTTAAGAGATGGAAAAACAATCGAAACTTTAGACATGAAAGCGGGAGATGTAACAGAGGATCGTATTATTAAAGGAATGGTTGGCAGGGACTTAACCAATCGTTATCCTTCGCGGGAACCAAATATCGGTAATACCATTTTTGAAATTAAGGATTGGAATGTCTACCACCCAACTTTAACTGATAAAAAGGTAATTCATGACGTCAATATTACTATTCGAAAAGGGGAAATAGTGGGCATTGCAGGTCTAATGGGGGCAGGACGTACCGAATTGGCTATGAGTATATTTGGAAAATCTTATGGAAGAAAAATAACTGGAAGAATGGTAAAGGATGGTAAAGAAATCAAGTTAAAGAGTGTAGACAAGGCTATTTCGGAAGGAATTGCTTATGTAACGGAGGATCGCAAAAATTATGGACTCATTTTAATTGATGATATAAAAAGGAATATCACATTAGCAAACTTAAAAAAATATCAAAAAGAAGTGTCATTAACGATAGGCAAGAGATTATTGAAGCGGAATCATTCCGTCAAAAGATGAATATCAAAGCACCTGATATTTTACAAAATACTAATAATCTAAGTGGCGGGAATCAGCAAAAAGTAGTTTTAAGTAAGTGGATTTTTTCCGATCCGGAAATATTAATTTTGGATGAACCAACTCGCGGTATTGATGTGGGAGCTAAATATGAAATCTATACTATTATTAACCAATTAGCATCAGAGGGAAAAGGCATATTAGTAATATCCTCAGAGTTGCCGGAAATTATAGGAATATGTGATCGAATTTATATTATGAATGAAGGAAGTATAACGGGTGAAATAGAGAAGGAAAATGCTACACAGGAAGAAATAATGAAGTATATGACAAAGAGCAGGAGGTAGAATAATGCAACCGGGAATGGAAGGAAATAAAGTAAGTAAAGTGACCTTTGTATTGAAAAGTAATATTAGACAGTATGGAATGTTTACTGCGTTAGTATTAATTGCCATCTTGTTTCAAATACTAACGGACGGCATTTTATTGCGGCCATTAAATATCACGAATTTAATATTGCAAAACAGTTATATACTTGTTTTGGCTGTTGGAATGGTGCTAGTTATCATCACGGGACACATTGATTTATCTGTAGGATCTATCGCTGCTTTTGTAGGTGCAATATCAGCTATTTTAATTGTGAACTTACATATCCCATCATTTCTGGCAATCATTCTCTCTCTTTTGCTCGGAGCACTTATAGGTGCTTGGCAAGGGTTTTGGGTAGCATATGTAAAAATACCTGCCTTTATCGTTACTCTTGCAGGTATGCTCCTGTTCAGAGGCTTAACAATGTTAGTGCTAAAAGGCCAATCAATAGCACCATTTCCAAAATTTTATCAAGGAATGAGTTCAGGGTTTATTCCTGACATATTTAGTGGATCAAACTTAAATATTTTTGCCATTGTAATTGGGGTAATTTTCTCCATCCTATATATATTTAATGAGGTTAAACATCGCAGTAGTTTACATAAATATAATTTTGAAGTATCTTCAAAAACTACGTTTATTGCAAAACTAATAGTAATGGTTGTCATCATAAATGTATTTACCTACGTGTTGGCCCAATATGATGGAATACCAAATATATTGATTATTCTATTGTTTCTAATCCTTGCTTATTCATTTGTGATGAAGAAAACGACTATGGGGAGACATATTTACGCTATTGGAGGAAATGAAAAAGCAGCAAGCCTTTCGGGTGTTAAAACAAAACGAGTAACTTTTTGGGTTTTTGTTAATATGGGTGTACTTTCCGCGCTATCTGGCCTTGTCTTTGCAGCGCGTTTAAATGCAGCGACACCGAAGGCAGGAAATCTCTTTGAATTAGATGCGATTGCAGCATGCTTTATAGGTGGGGCATCAGCTTATGGGGGTATTGGTACAGTCGGAGGTGCCATTATTGGTGGTCTTGTAATGGGTGTAATGAATAATGGTATGTCATTACTTGGTCTGGGTATTGATTGGCAGCAAGCGATAAAAGGTTTAGTTTTACTATTGGCAGTTGCGTTTGATATTTATAATAAGAATAAATCTGCATAAAGATATTGAAAGGCTTCCTAATTAATTGGCGGCCTTTTTCTACTATGCTAATCAGGAGTGAAAAGCATGAAATATCGTAATCTAGGAAAAACAGATTTAGAGATTAGCGAATTGAGTTTTGGTACATGGGCGATTGGCGGAGATTGGGGAAAAACCAATGATCAAGAGGCATTGTTCGGGTTGGATAAGGCTATGGAGTTGGGCGTGAACTTCTTTGATACTGCAGATGTATATGGAAACGGGCATAGTGAAGAACTTTTAGCTAAAGCAACGAAAGGGAGGGCAGATGAAATATATATAGCAACCAAGTTTTGCAGGGCAGGGGATATTTATGATCCTCATACATATTCTGAGCAAAAGATTAGGGCATACTGTGAAGCAAGCCTTAAGCGACTCGGGAGAGAAAGGATAGACCTTTATCAAATACATTGTCCACCTTTAAAAATATTAATGAATACAAATATATTTGATGTTTTAGATAAACTTCAAGAAGAAGGAAAGATTCGGTACTATGGCGTTAGTGTAGAAACAGTAGAAGAGGGATTGTATTGCTTAGAGCAACCTAATGTTAGAGCATTACAAGTAATATTTAATTTGTTTCGCCAAAAGCCTCTTCAACATTTGTTACCTATGGCGAAGGACAAGGGCGTGGGTATCCTTGCTCGTGTTCCTTTAGCAAGCGGTTTATTAACAGGCAAATTTCAATCGAATACTGTATTTGAAGCGAACGACCATCGGAACTTTAATAGAAATGGTGAGCAGTTTAATGTGGGAGAAACTTTTGGCGGATTAGATTTTAACAAAGGTGTGGAATTAAGTAACAAAATTGGATGGATTGCAAATAACAGAGGTAGTATGACACAAGCGGCATTGCGTTGGATTCTCGATCATGACGCTGTTACTACAGTAATACCTGGTTTTAAATCCGTTAACCAAGTGATTGAAAATGTAAAGGCGATAGGGGTATCTTCATTTAGTCCAAAAGAGATGGAATGGTTAGCAAACTTTTATCAAGAAGAGGTGCATTCGCATGTTAGGGGGGCATATTAAATAATGAACACCTGCCTCCACCTAAACGTGATGGAGGCTATTTTTATATGTAAGAAGCGGCTGGTAGCAAAGTGAGGTAATGCATTGAAGGAATGATGGATTCATTAAGAGGAAATCGAAGTGTTTTTACTACAAGCATCTATTTATTAAAAACAAAATACATATTTCCAGGGCATTCAGAAGAGATTGGTGTTTATTTAGAATCAAGCTGAAGAAAGGAATATAAAAATGTTTGTTTACTTTCTAAAATAGAAAAATGGTGATAAGCAACGGCATATCTTCATACAAATAGAAAACATATCAGAAGCAAATGCTGTTGTTAAGGAATAAACAAAACCATAAGCTTGAAAAAACTGCTTAATTGTTATCATTAGGCATAATTAATCAATATTATGTAAACGCTTTCAATTTTGAGGAATTTCCCATATCATGAAGTTATAGTAATTATTTTAGGAGGTTATTAGTTTGAAAGATAAAAAGCAATTTGAAACTGAGGTTATTCACGCTGGGTATGAGTCATTAGATTTTCAAGGCAGTCTTGTTCCGCCGCTTTTTCAAACGTCTACATTCACGTTTCCGAGCGCGGAGGTTGGGGAGGAAAGGTTTGCTGGTGAAACGGAAGGTTATATCTATTCAAGATTAGGGAATCCAACGGTTCGCGTCTTGCAAGACAGAATTGCAATCCTTGAAGGAGGAGAAGCTGCGCTGGCATTTTCTTCTGGAATGGCAGCCGTTTCTGCGACCCTTTTTCACTTGACTAAGACAGGTGACCATATTCTCTGTTCGGAAGGAATTTACGGGTGTACATTTGGGCTTCTTCAGTTAATGGAAAAGAATTTTGGAATCAATCATGATCTTGTTGCTTTTGAAAATGAGGAGGAAGTAAGAGGTTATATAAGAGACAACACAACATGCATTTATATTGAAACTCCCATTAATCCAACTATGAAATTAGTGGACCTTGAAATGGTAGTTCGCATTGCTAAGGAAAAAAACATTCCAGTGGTCGTGGATAATACATTTTGTTCACCGTATCTTCAGCAACCACTTGCTTTAGGTTGCGATTATGTCATTCACAGTGCGACAAAATATATTGGCGGTCACGGCGATGTTATTGCTGGTCTTGTCATTGGCAAAAAATCAGAGATGGATAAAATGGCGATGACTACGCTTAAGGATATTGGAGGAGTCATGAGTCCTTTTGATGCATGGTTGCTGTTGCGCGGTTTGAAAACACTGCCAGTACGAATCGATCGCCACTGTGATAATGCTAAGAAGATTGCAGATAAACTAAAAGATCATCCAATGGTAAAAACGCTGCTTTATCCTGGAGATGAATCTTTTCCTCAATATGAATTGGCGAAAAAACAGATGAGGTATCCGGGTGGAATGATAAGCTTTGAAGTAGAGGGAACAAAGCGGGATGCGCAAGACTTTCTAAACCGCTGCAAGTTGATTAAAATCGCTGTCAGTTTAGGAGACTCGGAGACGCTGATTCAACATCCGGCAACGATGACACATGCAGTGGTCCCGGAAGAAGATCGTTTGAAAATGGGTATATCTGATACATTAATTCGCTTATCTGTCGGGCTCGAGGCATGGGAGGACATTTGGGAGGATTTGAATCAGGCGTTGGACTTTTGAGGCAGGATGGAATCCTGTCTTTTTTGTTAGGGTAAAAGTTTCAAAGACCTAATCGTTCTGTTCACTTTTAGTTTCGGTCCCTTTGCAAGTTCATACAAAACTAATCGAAAAATGTTCGTAAAGACGTGATTTTACCAGTTCCCACAATCAGGAATTGGGGGTATACTTGCTGAAAAGACTAAATTATCCGATTTTTGGGGTGAGAAATTGTGGAAAAGAAAAAAATATACATAACAAGAAAACTGCCACAAGCTATCTATACAAAACTGGCTGATGAATTTGAGGTGAAAATGTGGGATAAAGAGGACCAGCCAGTTCCAAGAGAGATCCTAATGGAAGAAGTCAAAGAAATTGATGGATTGTTTTGTCTGCTAACAGAGACTATTGATCGGGAAGTAATCGAGAATGCGCCAAGGTTAAAAGTAATTGCTAATATGGCCGTCGGCTATAATAATATTGACATTGATACCGCAACAGAGAAAGGCATTGTAGTCACCAACACTCCAGGTGTTCTAACAGAAACAACGGCGGATCTTACTTTCGCACTATTAATGGCAACTGCAAGAAGGGTTATAGAGGCTTCCGATTATTTGCGAAATGGAGAATGGAAAACATGGTCGCCGATGCAATTAACGGGACAGGATATCCATGGTGCTACATTAGGCATCATTGGAATGGGGAGAATTGGACAGGCTCTAGTAAAAAGGGCAAAAGGTTTTGATATGAATGTCGCTTATTATAATCGATCCCGTAAACCAGAAATTGAAGAAGAAATGGGCATAAGGTACATGGGGCTAGAAGAGCTTCTTCAACAATCAGACTATGTAAGTTTACTAATCCCGTATAGTCCAGCAGTGCACCATCTCATTGGCAAAAAAGAATTATCTTTAATGAAACAATCTGCAATCCTTATTAACACGGCACGTGGAGGAATTGTGGATGAATCTGCCCTTTTTAATGCTTTAAAAACGGGAGAGATATGGGCAGCAGGTCTAGACGTATTTGAAGTTGAACCGATGCTCTTAGATTCACCGCTTTTAACCCTGCCAAATGTTGTGACCCTGCCGCATATCGGAAGTGCGAGTGAAAAAACAAGATTAAAAATGGCGGACTTAGCTGCTGAAAATATCATTCATGTTTTAAATGGGGGAGCCCCTATAACCGCGGTGAATGGAAGGGCAAAGTAGAAGAACTTAGAATGCCATTTCTTAGGAAAAAAATCCATTGACAGCGAAACGTAAAGTATATGTATATTTTAAACTAATTTAAATGAGCATGAATCTGTTGAAGAAATCGAATTTTGAGAGTTAAAAATAATTATCTTATAAAGGAAAAAGTTTAAGTTATTAACGGAAACGAAAATAGTATCTCGTGTTTAGAAAAGGGTGTGGATCAAAGAATTGATCATACACTTACAAATATAAAAAAATGTAATCGCATACACCTTTTGCTATAAATCTCATTAACGCACTATTCGATTATTCCCTATCTTTGAAGATCGTATTGCTGCTTTTTAATACGGGGGTTCCAACCAGTGTTTAGCATGTCTTCTGGAGAAATCATGTGCTGAGTTTCCAACTATATAAGTTGAAGATTAAGGGCTTTTGCATTTTTAGTATTCAAAATGCTGATTGATTGTTTATGCGTTTCTTTTTATCCTGGAAAGCAAGGTCAAATTGAGCCCTTTAGAATAGAAGTTTTATAGAAGCACTACTGGGATTTAAGGGAATTGCAGCTAAAGATAGGTGAATGGAAGAGAGCGAGTTTTAGAGATGTTAGAAGAAGGCTTAACGCTTTAACCAATACCTTCTAACCTAGAGCGGTATTTCACTAAAAGGAAACAGATTAATAGAAACTTTGTAAATAGATTCACAGGTAAGTAAAAAGGAAGCTGTATAAACGAAAAGTTATATTTTTTCATTCGTTGGCGAGACTTTTAAGACATGATGATATGAGGAGTGGGATAAATGGCAAAAATTACAGCGGTATTAATTGGAGCAGGGGATAGAGGTGCACGAGGATATGCTCCATATGCATTAGAAAATCCACATGAATTTGAAATCATTGCAGTTGCTGAGCCAAATAAAGAGCGCCGCAATGATTTTGCTGCAAAGCACCAACTATCAAAGGAGAATTGTTTTGAATCATGGGAGGAACTACTAAATGGCCCAAAACGAGCAGATGTAGCAGTAATTTGTACACTGGACCGTTATCATTTTCATCCTACCATCACTGCATTAAAAGCCGGCTATCATGTTTTACTAGAGAAACCGATGTCGCCGGATCCATTAGAATGTATTGAAATGGAGAGGGTTGCGATAGAGGAGAAGAGATTGTTGACTATTTGCCATGTCCTTCGCTATACCGATTTTTGGTCAAAAATTAGAGAGGTAATAAAAAATGGGACAATCGGCGAGGTCGCCTCGGTACAATTAAGTGAAAATGTAGAAATTATGCATATGTCTCATAGCTTTGTCAGGGGTAACTGGAATAACAAAGAGAAATCAAGTCCAATGATACTGCAAAAGTCCTGTCATGACTTGGACATTCTTTCGTATATCATTGATAAGCCTTGCTTGCGCGTAAGCTCATATGGATCTTTAATGCATTTTAATGAAAAAAATGCACCAGAAGGGGCTCCCGAAAGATGTTTGGATGGTTGTCCGGCCGAAGATGTGTGTCCGTTCCATGCTGGCAGATATTATTTAGGTGAAGGGAAAGGCTGGGCTCGTAAATTTACGGAGGACTATACTAAAGAAGGAATTATTCAGGCGTTAAAAACCACTCCATACGGAAAATGTGTATATCGTTCCGATAATAATGTGGTCGACCATCAAGTGGTCAATATGGAATTTGAAGGCGGAGTTACGGCAAATTTTAGCATGTGCGGTTTTACTAGAACCCAGACCAGAAGGGTACAATTAATGGGAACAAAAGGCGAAATTATTGGCAATATGGAGGATAATGAAATTTCTATCTTTGACTTTCTGACCAAACAGGAAACGATTATGAAATTCCATGAGACGGTTGGCGGCCATGGAGGAGGAGATACTGCAATCGTAAAAAATTTCTTACATGAAGTGAAAAATTATAAAGATGGTGAAAGTCTTTCATCTGCTACTGTATCATTGCAAAGTCATTTAATGGCATTTGCTGCAGAAGAATCACGTCTGCAAAAGGGTAAATCTATTGAACTGGAAGACTACTATAAGGAGATTATTCAATCTAGGGTTGGTTCTAATTAACTTTTTACCTCACACTGTAATTTAAGCTGTTTGAGTCTTTTGTTAAAGAAGTGGTTGGTTTGTCAAATGTGCTCATAGCAGACATTGGGGGGACAAAAATTGCTGCAGGAGTATTTGATGAAAGGAGGAAGGAATGATCCGTACCGAAGTCAAAAGTGCATGTCATGATGCGGAGTCAATGTTTGAAAGCTTGTATAACGCCTTTTTAGATGTAATACATAAAGGAAAAGGTTCGATTGAGAAGGTAGCTGTAATTGCACTCGGAGTACCGGGGTAGTGGATCCTGTCAATGGGATAGCGGTTTTTCAAAATAACCTGCAATGGAAAAAATTTCCGCTGGCGAACCGGCTTCTATCTATTTTTCCAAACGCTAGGATTATCATGGACAATGATGTGTACATGGCAGCATTTGGTGAATGGAAAGCAGAACTGCTAGAAAAAGAGACCTTTGCATATGTCACCGTTAGTACAGGTATTTCGGTATGTATTTTACATGAAGGGAGTTTTATTCGTGGTGTTGGTTTAGCAGGGGAAATTGGATTTTCCGTGATGGAGGATGAAGATGAAGTGAAGACTTTAGAATCCATTGCATCTGGCCCTGCAATGGAAGCGGAAGCGAGGAGAGTTTTTAAAGATCGAACCGTTACAACTAAGCGACTAATGGAATTAAATGAGAGGTTGGATCCTGGAGCAACTGCTATAGTTCAACAAGCTGCAAAATGTATTGCCCGCGGATTGCATCAGCTTTTTATCGTATTAGACCCGCATGTCGTGGTTCTTGGCGGCGGCATCATCAACAATCAGCCGCCATTTTTTAAACTAATTCAAAAAGAACTAGAACGCATATCCGATAACCTATTCAAAAAGGCATGAGCAACCGATTAAAACCTAGCCGTTATCAAGGAGACGCAGGTCTGCAAGGTGCACTGCACTGCGCCTTACAGGTGGTGCCAGGCACCACAAATGGACAAATGGGGAGATTGTCCTTGTGTGGCGGACAGTATGAATATGAGTATACTTATTCTCTAGTTTGGCTGAATTATTATCAGATTTGGCTGAATTATATATAAAAGTGGCGGAATTATTGCAAGATTCGGCTGAATAATCATAAGGATAGAAGAATTTTAGGTTTTTCTTGCAGAATGCATGTTGAAATCCCACTGTTCCGTCTCCAAATTAGCAGAAGGAGCTCCAAATAAAGTCGTAATTCCAAAAAGTATAGGTGCTGATAAGATATCCGGGAATTGTCTTGGGTTGAAAAAGAATCACCTAGTGGATGAGGTAGTAGAACTTAGGGACATCATGCCGACATTGTGGAGTGCGGCAAATATTGAGATTCCTCAAAGTGTAAATGGAAAAAGCGTATTACCATTGTGTCCCGAATCTTCAAATGTCGACTGGCGTAAGTATATTCATGGAGAGCCACTCCCACGGGAATGATTCTCACCATTACGTAACAATGGAAGGGAAAAATATATCTGGTTTTTACAAATGGGTGTGAAGCAGCTAATTAATCTTGAACATGACCCTTCAGAAAGAGTAAATCTAGCAAATAATCAGGAATACTATCCTCGGTTAGTACTTTGGCGTGAGCGTTTGATCAAGGAACTAATTAGACGCATATACAGATGGAAAAAAACTGATAGTAGGGATGAAACCGATAAGCTGTTTGCAGCATTTGCGGGAAACGGCTTTTATATAAGCTTACGTAGATGGTTATCCGGGTAAGTTATTTTTAATTAAATAGAGGAATTTATGGGGAATATCTTCGAATTATACAGAGCAATCTCCAAAATAAAAGATTAACATCAAAAATTAGAGGATTACCTCCCACAAAAGTAGATTTATCAGCAAAAATAGATAACCTCTTCAAACTTTAGATAATCCACATCAGAATAAAATAAAAAGGCCAATCCCAATTGGACTGACCTTATATTTATTTTTCCGCATGCTTCGCTGAAACTGCTTTTATTTTAGGCAAAAACATTGATGCAAGTAAACCGATTATTGCAATTGTTACCATCACAATGTATAAGTGGTGAAGCCCTGATACGATTACTTCGCGCAATGGAGCTTGAGCAGCCTCAGGAACTGCTTGACCGGTATTAGGGTTTATCAATTTGTTAAGATTGACCACATTGACATCCGGATTGGTGTTACCAATTTGTAGTTTTCTTGATATTACGGAGTTAAAATACGTTCCTAATAAGGCCACACCAACGGATTGTCCCAGTGTCCGGAAAAAAGTATTGGAAGCGGTGGCAGCTCCTCGCAATGACCAATCAACAGATGATTGCACAGCAACAGTCGTAATGGTCATGACCATCCCAAATCCGAGTCCTGCAAGAGCGGACATAAGATAAAACATCAATTCGGCTGTATGAATAGTAAACGTTGCTAACCAAATACTCGATAAAAGAATAATGAGAGTACCGATAGCTACTGTCACCCGTTCCCCATATTTTACGAGGAGTCGGCCACCTAAGAAAGAACCTATCATCCATGTTATCGATAGCGGCGCAAGTATTAAACCGGAAATGGTTGCCCCGTGTCCAAGAACTCCTTGTACCCACATTGGTATATATACAGTTAAACCAATAAGAACCGCACTGGCTAGTAATGCAACGGCATTGGCAACAGAAATAGAACGAATTCGGAAAAGCTCCAGCGGAATAAGTGGCTCTTTCACTTTTGATTCGATAAAAAGAAACATTCCAATAAATAAAACGGCAACGACAAATATCCCGATAATGGTTGGGGATGTCCAGTTATGCGTTTCCCCGCCTCGCTGTAAGGCAAATAACAGTGCAAGCATCCCAATGGTAAAAGTAAGGGAGCCTGCAAAATCTACGCTTTTTTTTGTTTTTTCTAGTTTTTCTTTTAAAGAAACACTGACCATCAAAATAGACAACAGGCCAAATGGCACATTAATATAAAAAATCCAGTGCCAAGATAGTTGATCTACGAAAAATCCTCCAATTAATGGACCAATAACTCCTGCAATTCCCCATGCTGCACCCATGAAGCCCAGGACCTTAGCCCGTTTTTCATGAGGATAAATATCTCCAATAATTGTGGTCGTAACAGGCATTACAGCACCGGCGCCGATTCCTTGAATCGCACGGAATAAAATAAGCTGTTCCATCGATTGCGACAAACCACAGAGACCTGATCCAATTAAAAACACAACCGTACCAGCAATAAATATTAACTTCCTACCAAACAAGTCGGACAACTTCCCAAAAATAGGGACTGTAACCGCAGAAGTAAGCAAGTATATAGCGAATACCCAGTTCATGAGCTCGATCCCTTTTAAATCACTGACAATCGTTGGCATCGCTGTACTAACAATCGTACCTTCAATTGCAGTTAAAAAAGTAGCAACGAATAGGGCAATCGTTACCGAACGTATATTTGTTGTTTGCATCCTAATCCTCCCTAAGTCAAATCTTTATGATTATAAGTATCTTTTTATTTTATCCTACATGTCAAATACTTTTTTGGAAAGCTGTGACAATTGTATTAGCTTATACATAGTGAAGGATGAAAATAGCTCTATTTATTCATGAAGGTTGGTATATAAAATGGGGGACTTTTCCACTAAAGGGGACACAATACAGTAATTTGAATATTTTGAATATAGGTACAAAACAGTATTTTTTGTCAACGGTAATAATTTTTCACGATAAATGGAGTTTTAGCCCTAGATGACGTTTGGAAGGGAATTTGGATGAACACTCACTAAAATGGAAAAGGGTGGTTGATTTGCATATTAGAGGAATAGTTCTATAGTCCAATAAATTTATTTGGGACTACATCATATTTACCATTTATGAAAAGTCTGACATAAATCGACTTCGATTGACACATTTTTTTTGTCAAAACTTATACATTTAAAGAGACAACGATGACCTTCATCATGGAGAAAGAGAAAAGGAGGGTTGGGGTTGTCATTTTTTTGAACTTTTTTCAAAAATAGAGGGGAGGAAAAAAGATGTTGAGAAAGAAAAGTCTCAAAAAGACAACTAGTGTCCTAGCAACAGTCTTATTATCCGCTTCACTGCTCACGCCAAGTTTTTCTAGTGCCGCAGCAGTGAATGGAAAACCGTATACCTCGGTTTCCGACGGAAAGAATGTCACCAGTGTCAAGCTTAGTGATCGGCTGCTAAAGCAATTCACAAAGGCAGATGAAAAGGTAACATTCCTAATCAAGTTTAAGGAACAAGCAGATGCAAAAAAAGCGGCAAAAACGGCTAGTGAGAAAGCGGTAAAAGGAAAATTAACTGCTCAGCAAGCTAAACTTGCCAAAAGATCAGCAGTTGTTTCCGAACTAAGATCTACCGCGATGGAAACGCAGCATGAAGTACTTAGCTATTTAGAAAAAGAGAAAAAGGCTGGTAACGTAAAGGATTTTGAATCCTTTTACATCGTAAATGGTATCGCTGTTACAGCGACGAAGGAGGTCGCGGAAAAGCTTACTCATTTTGAAGGAGTTGAAAAAATTCTTCCAAATGAAACTCGTCAGCTTTTTGATGCAGGAACAGCAACCAAAGCAGGGGCTAAAACGAAGTCTGCTACAGTTGGAAAAACAGCCGATATGCCAAAGGCCAAAACAAGCAGCATTGAATGGAATATAGAGAGAGTAGGTGCTCCTCAAGTCTGGGATATGGGCATCGATGGTACGGGAACAGTTGTAGCGAATATCGATACAGGGGTTCAATGGGATCACCCTGCATTAAAGGAAAAATATCGCGGTTATGACCCAGCACATCCCAATACACCTAATAATGAAATGAACTGGTTCGATGCAACTGCAGGCCGTGCTACTCCGTATGATGACCAAGGGCATGGTACCCATACAATGGGAACAATGGTTGGCTCTGAGCCAAATGGTTCCAATCAAATTGGTGTAGCACCTGGAGCAAAATGGATTGCTGTAAAGGCTTTCACAGCTACTGGAGGAACAGATGCAGATCTGCTTAGAGCAGGGGAATGGATTATTGCTCCAAAGGATGCTTCTGGTAATCCGCACCCTGAGAAAGCACCAGATGTAGTAAATAACTCATGGGGCGGCGGAGCTGGATTAGATGAATGGTATCGTGATATGGTGCGAAACTGGCGTGCAGCAGAAATTTTCCCTGAGTTTTCAGCAGGAAATACCGATCTATTCAACCCAGGAGGACCTGGTTCTGTTGCAAACCCAGCTAACTATCCAGAATCATTTGCCACTGGTGCAACAGATATAAACAATAAACTTGCAAACTTCTCTTTACAAGGACCATCTCCATACAATGAAATTAAGCCGGAAGTATCTGCACCAGGGGTAAATATTCGTTCTTCTGTTCCTGGTGGTGTATATGAGGGTGGATGGAATGGTACCTCGATGGCAGGTCCACATGTATCGGCAGTAGTTGCATTGTTAAAGCAAGCAAATGCTTCCTTAACCGTAGACCAAATTGAGGATATTTTAGTAAATACTGCAACACCATTGACTGATTCAACGTTTCCTCAGTCTCCAAATAACGGATACGGATATGGCCTTGTGAATGCATTTGATGCTGTTTCCTCCGTTTTGAGTGGACTTGGAACAGTGAAGGGCCAGGTTGCAAAAGAAGGTAATGATACCGAAGCACCAAGCATTACACATCAAGCACCAACAGAAACATATGCAGGCATGGATTTAACACTGAAAGCAAATGTTTCTGATAATGTAAGTGTTTCTTCCGTTAAGCTTCAATACCAAGATAAAGCTGGCAACTGGCAAGATGTTGATGCGAATCGTATTTCCGGTGACTACAAATCCGGTGAGTACCAAGCAGTAATTCCAGGGAATCAAATTGCAGCACCATCTTTAAAATATCATTGGAAAGTTAATGACTTTGGTAATAACGAAGTAACAAGCGATGAGTATCGAGTAACTGTAAAACCGGGAATCACCGTTGGCTACTCCCAAGACTTTGAGTCTACACCAACTGGATGGTCTTCTTTTGGTACAAAAGATTCATGGCAATGGGGTGTTCCGACATCCGGACCAAACAGTGCTGCTTCAGGGCAAAAAGTATATGCTACGAATCTAGCAGGAAACTATGATAATAGTGCGAACATGACGCTTGTAATGCCGCCTATCGATTTACCTGCAGGAAATGCATATCTGCAATTTAAAAACTGGTATGACTTAGAGACAAGATACGATTTTGGTTCTGTATTTGTCTCCACTGACCGTCAAAACTGGACACAACTTTTACAAGTAAATGGCCAATCCGGTGGGTGGACAGATAAAGAAGTGAATCTTTCCAACTACAGTGGGCAAAGAATTTATATCGGCTTCAATGTGACAACGGATGGAAGTGTTCAAAAAGCAGGCTGGTATTTAGATGATGTGAAACTTTCTGCAACTCCATTAGGGACTGCAGGCTCTAAGACTGGAGTAAAAAAACTAGGAGTAGAACAAAGCGGTGACAAAGATTCACTAAAAAAAGAAAAGGTAGATCCAGCTTCTATTAAGCCAGAACTACCAAAAAAGGACGCTCCTCCGGCGAAAGAGGAACAAGTTAATCCTACACTATTGCCTATGGGTGCGCAAGTAAGTGTTCTAGAAACAGGGCGCTCTGTCTATACAGACCCGGCAAATGGTCAATATCAATTTTCACATGCAGCTGGTACCTATACTTTACAAGCTGAAGCATACGGTTACCAATCAGAACAACAACGTGTGAACATTGAACGTGATGGCGTTGCTACAGCTAATTTCGTATTACATGAAATAGCAAAAGGTCATATCAGCGGTACAGTTAAAAACAAATCTACTGGTGAACCTTTACAAGGCGCAACCCTTCTTCTTGTAGAAGATGCAGCCGTTACTCCTGTTCAAACGGATGAGAACGGTCATTATGATATCACTGCATATGAAGGCAACTATACGTTAAAAGTTTTAGCTCCATACTATCATAGTCAAGAAATCGCTGTAACTGTGAATGGTAATGAAACTACCGAGAAAAACATTAATTTAGAGCCAATCATCAGCTACCCTGGCGGTGAAATCGGCTATGATGATGGTACTGCAGAAAATGCACATGCTTTCTATGATGCAGGTAATGGTTGGGCTGTGAAGATGTCTTTACCAGAAGGCAAAAAATCAGCAATCGTAACAGCTGGTGTATTCCGATTCTGGACTACAGATTGGCCAACGCCAGGCGGAACGGATTTCCAAGTGGAAGTTTGGGATGCATCTGGTAATAATGGTGCACCAGGCAAGAAGATTGCAGGACCTGTGAATGCAAAGGCACTGCGGAATGGTGATTGGACAGTAGTGGATCTCTCTTCTCAAGGAATTTCTGTGAATGGAGACTTCTACATGGTGTACATTCAAACAAATCCAAATCCAAATACTCCAGGACTTGCAACAGATGAAAGTGGTACAAATGCAAAACGCAGCTGGCAGTTAGTTGGCGGTGCTTGGTCACAATCACCAGCAGACGAAGGAAATTACATGATCCGTGCCCGTGTAAGCTACGAGGTAGATGTACCAGCTATTACTTCTCCGAAAGATGGTTTCTTCACCAATGAGGGAACAGTAACGGTTGAAGGTACTGCTTCTCCAACGACAGATGTTCATCTATACAATAATGGAAAAGAAGTTGGAACTGCACAGGCAACAGAGGATGGAAAATTCTCTGCTGATGTTACACTTTCAGAAGGTGAAAATGTGTTAACAGCGAAAGCCTCCGTGGAGGCTGGCACCACTGATGCATCTGCACCAGTGAAAGTAGTTTACGATAAGACGAAACCAACGCTATCCATCGACAGTCCGAAAAATAACGATAAAACCAATCGTGAAACTGTAACGGTTGAAGGAAAAGTTGCAGATGCAAACCTTGACTTTGTAAAAGTAAATGGAGAAAAGGCAACTGTAACAGATGGAAAATACTCAAAACGCATTATGCTTGATACAGGCGAAAATGTGATTAACGTAGTAGCACAAGACAAAGCAGGAAACAAAGTAACTAAGAAAGTTACGGTCTTTGCGAAGTATACTGCACCAGAAATTCAAAATCTATTGCCTGACAAAGACAAGAATTTGAAAAAAGGTGACTCTGTCAAAATTGAATTTGACAGTGAACCCGGATTAAAAGCAACATTTGCTATCCACATGCCGTTAACGAATGTAACAAGCGATAACGCTACAGAATTACCTATGGCGGAAACATCAGCAGGGCATTATGTCGGCTACTGGACAGTACCAAACAAGACAAAAGCAGATGGCGCTTTGATCGAAGTTAAGGTCGTGGATGATTATGGCAATGTTTCGACTAAGCTTGCTGCTGGAAAGCTTTATATTAAGTAAGAAGTAATGGGGTGGTGCGTGGCACCACCCTGTTTTGTTTGTAGAGGTATTTATTCTCAAATTGATTTGTTAGCAGCGGACAGGTGAACAAATCAGTTGTAATATGCTCTTCTTATTTGCAAAAAATGTCACAATCGTGTTCGGAAAGTACTTGAAATGGCGGAAAAAGGGGGAGAAAGAGCACAATCAAGGTAGGAAAGTGCCCGAAGTCGTGGAAAAAAGAGAAGAAAGGGCACAATCAAGGTAGGAAAGTGCCCGAAGTGGCGGAAAAAGGA
>Ga0224733_1048_pt1 | contig 24470 bp, 20 predicted proteins | sample IA12soil_GW_FP2_FD_161642 | JGI IMG/M metagenome (GOLD analysis project Ga0224733, IMG submission 161642) | Enriched cells from agricultural soil in Iowa, United States - IA12soil_GW_FP2(-) | ecosystem: Environmental > Terrestrial > Soil > Agricultural land | place: USA: Iowa | collected 2017-05-08
ACGGAGCACGGCTTCCCTTCGTTCCTGGTTTGAAGAACACGCTAATTCCAACAACCAATACGTATTAGCTATTAGAACAATAGATGACAACCAATTAATTGGATATATTGAATTAGACGGAATTCTATGGAATCAAAGAACTACGTGGGTGTCCATTGCAATTGGGGAAGAAATGAATCGTGGAAAAGGTTATGGAAAAGAGGCTTTAGAACTCATCCTGCAATACGCTTTCCATGAATTAAATCTCAGACGTGTTCAACTTACAGTGTTTAGCTATAATCTCTCAGCAATCCAGCTTTATAAAAAATCGGGGTTTACCTATGAGGGAACATATCGAGAATTTTTGGAACGAGATGGAAAAACATACGATATGCTTTTATTTGGATTGTTAAAGAAAGAGTGGGAACAAAATCGGTCCAACTCCAAGTAAACTTTTTGGAAAGCTTTTCGTCCTTTCCGCATATTTTTTATTATCAGGAGTGTTCAAAGAATGTTCACATTTTGAATATCTCGTAAAGGGGATGATAAAAATGGCTGAGGAATGGATTGTTACCATTGGTACTCTTGTTTTTCTTATGGGTTTCTCAGGATGGATTTTTGTCTTTGCTTTAAAATTAGTACTGCATTCTGAGGATGCTAAAACCATTGACCCTATTCCACCTGATACAGACTCCTTTTTGACATAACACCCAATCTGGGTGTTTTTGTATGTTATGCATATCGGGATAGGATTTTGTAATGGATAGGTTCCTTTATTTCTAACATTTCTTTCATATGTGGTAATATCTTATTATGCAAAATTGCCTATTTTAATTTTTATAGGAGCAAACAAGGATGAAATATACAGAATATGATCAGGTACTCTCCTTTCTCTCCTCATACAACGGACGGACGACACGGAGAGATAATGGGTATCATCATAAAATAATGACAGAATTACTACAATTAATACATATTAACCCTGAGAAATTTACTTTTATTCAAATAACAGGATCTTGTGGGAAAGGCAGCACAGCCCAATTTATTTCTTCTATTTTAACGCATCATGCTATAGATCATGGACTGTTTACCGGCCCTCATCTATCTGCTTATGAAGAAAGGTTTGCCATTAACGGTTCTCTCATTGATCGAGAAGAGTTTTCTTCTATTGTCCTTGATATTGAAAAAAAGCTAAAGGATTATCCGCTTAAAGAGGATGTTGGTCATATGCATGTGATGATTATGATTGCCCTTACTTTTTTTCAAAGACATGGGATAAAACTCGTAGTATTTGAAAATGGGGTTGGTGGAAAAACAGACCCTTCCAATATTTTTGATCCGACCATTGCTGTGTTTACGGAAATCACGATGGATCATTCGCATTTGCTGGGATCAACGATTGAGGATATTATCCTTGATAAATCCTGCATTATTAAGCCCACCACTAAATATGCGATTTGTGGAATGAATAATGTTCAGGCACGCAACTTTCTTTTGAAAATTGAGCATCATTGTGACACCATCTTTCGATTTCTTCATCGCGATTATAATTTTATAACTAAATCAAGTGATACAAATGGCAATACTTTTTATTTTAAGGGTACTCACTATGCTCTTAAAAATATCCAGACTAAATTGCTTGGAACCCATCAAGTTCAAAATGCAAGCAATGCTATTGCCGTGATAGAAGCGTTGGTTGAATGTGGATATTCATTCCAAAAAGACATCATTACTCAAGCGTTGTATGACGCAGCAATGCCATGCCGTATGGAGATGATTGAAAAAAACGGTGTTACTTTTTTATTCGACGGTGCCCATAATACTTTAGAATTAAAAACATTAAAGGAAAGTATCGAAACGTTTGGGTTGCAGGTTTCCAGTGTTATGTTATCCATTTCATCTAATAAAGATATGGAAACAATGATGAGATCTATCTATTTTGAAGATGCTCCCTACATTATCACGCCACATCCTTTTACCGAAAGAAATATACGTGCAGAACAGATTGAAAAATCTTTAAGTTCCATGCAGGATATACCGTGTTTTTATTTTCATGAGATTAAAAATGCTTTACAACACGCAGTGCAGCTGTATCAAAAAAACCAAGTCGTATTAGTTACAGGCTCCTTATATTTAGTAGGCTATGTAAAGAAAATTGTGCTTAACGAGGGAACAGAATGACTACCATTCAAACTATGCAGGATGCGGAAAACTTAATTTATCAATCATATTTACGAGCACATCCTCATATTCACAAGATAAAGGATGAAGACGTTCGAAAGCCGTGGCTGACAAGAAACCTACTAAATTTGCTTGGTTCTCCGGATCGTAATAAAAAATTTGTGCTTGTTACCGGCAGCAAGGGCAAAGGTTCCACTTCTATGATCCTTGCCTCTTTGCTACAATTTCATGGGTTAAAAGTCGGGTTATTTACTTCCCCTCATTTAATCCGCTTTAATGAACGGATTCGAATAAATGGAAAACCAATTGCAGATGAGGATTTTATTAGATTATGCCATAAAATGCTACCTGCTTTTATTAATATAGAAAATAGCCTGTCTTCTACTGAATACCAAGGACCAGTTGGTCTTGCCCTAGCAATAGCTGTTATGTATTTTAATGAACAAGAAACAGATATTAATATAATTGAATGCGGACGCGGCGGAAAATATGATGATACTAATGTCTTAGCGAATGAATGGGCTATCCTAACATCGATTATGGAAGAACATACCCGTCAATTAGGGCCAACCGTATATGACATTGCGAACCATAAGCTAGGAATTGTGAAGGATACAACGAAATCCGTCATCTTAGGGAAACTAGAACCTTTTTTAAAAGAACATATATCTCAACAGTTACATTTTTTTGCCGGGGATATACGTATTTACGATAAGGATTTTTCCGCTGAGCAAATCATTGTCAATAAAAATGGAACTACCTTTAACGTTCGAACCGCATATACCAGCTATTCCAAAATGACCTTTCCGTTACTTGGCTCTTTCCAAGCCTATAATGCAGCTACAGCTATAAGTGCATGCGAGGCAATTCTCCATCAGCCATTAAAGGAAGAGTCCATCATGAGCTGTTTCAGACAGTTGGAATGGCCAGGACGATGTGAGATTGTTGCACAAAATCCGACCGTTATAGTGGACGGGGCTATTAACAGGGAATCAGCTCAATATGTAAAGGAAGTTATCCAATCCTTTGGAAAAAACAAGGTAATTTCTATCGTTGGGGTGCCACATGATAAAGATTATAAAGGTGTAATTGACATTGTAGCGTCCTTTTCGGAAAAAATTTTCCTTTCAAAGCCCGATATCAGTCACCTCACATTTCCAATGGATGCTCTATCATATGCAAAAACGTTGCACCACCATGCAGAAGAAACAGAGTGGTTAGCAGATGCGGTAAAGCTTGTGAATAAGGAAATATTTGATATCTTATTAATCATTGGTACGCAAACCTTTATTGGCAACGCAAAAAGAATTTATATAAAAAAACAGGAACCCTCCCATTAAAAAGGTAGGTTCCTGTTTTTTTCATTTTTATATCCGAGCTCCTGAGATATATGATTTGCACTGATTTCAGTCTTTTCCTTAATATAATCCAGATTTTGCCCTTCAAATCGGCTAGTTGGTCCACTTACCGCTAATGCAGCTACTACATTTCCTTGATAATCATAAATAGGAAACGAAATTCCAACTGTTCCTACATCCTGTTCTCCGTAACTTATCGCATATCCTCTTTGTTTTATCTGCTGTAAATCTTCTAAGAGCAAATGCTTTTCAAGCTTGCGAAACTGGCACATTTCCTCCATCACAAGCTTCCTTTTATTCTCTCCCATAAATGCCAATAATAATTTTGGTCCTGACCCAAGATAGAGAGGAGATCTTTTTCCAATCCGGGTGTGCAGTCTTAATGCCCTTGTACTCTCTACCTTCTCAATATAAACTGCCTCATTTTTATCAGAGATAACAAGATGGACGACCTCATTAAGTTGTCCGGCAAGTTTTTTCATATGTGGCAAAGCTATTTTTCGAAGCTCTAGCTGTTCTGATACTAAATAACCCAGCTCCATTAGTTTTATTCCTAATTTATAACGGCTATCATTCTCAGATTCTTTTGTTTTAACAATAAAACCGCTGTATTCCAATGATGCTAACAGGCGATATACGGTCGGTTTCGGCAGCTTCGATACCTCTGTTATTTCTTTAAGACTTAGCTCCTGCCTGCCATCCGTAAATAAATCAAGCAAACTTAATGCTTTGATAATACTCTGATTCATAATACCGTCTCCTCAATCAAATGCGTAAGCGCCACAGCTCTAGCGTACGGATTTCGGAATCATAGGTGAGAAAAGGAAAAACGTATTCGATCTTTCACGAGCAGATATTTTATCTGCAGGTAGGAGACGTAAAAATCCGCTTGCCGATAGGTGCTTAAGCTGGAAGTAGACAAACCTTTATTAAAAGGATAAGTAAAATACCAGGAACAAACTAGTTTTCGATAGTTTCTATTTCTTTGATATGCACACCTCTTTTCGCCATTTCTTGAATATATTCCTTACCGGGAACGATTTTTTCAGGTGCATAGACACCCTTTTTAGTTATAAGGCCGCTTCCAATCATTTGTGCAACTACCGATATTGTATTTGCCGTGGCCCGTGCCATTGCAGTCACTTGATGGTCGCGATCTTTATATGTTACTAGTTCATATTCATATTTAGCTTTTTTGCCATTTTTCGTTCCTTCCGTAATGACTCTTAAAAGGACGGCATCGTCTTTTTCTCCTAGTTCTACTATTGGCTCCAAAACTTTTAACAGTACATCGCGCGGCTTAATATCTTGCCCTTTCACCTGTACCGTATAATCATTTCTAGTTAAATTTAAATCTACTAACAACTTAAATTTTTCAGCATGCCCTGGATAACGAATTGTTTTATATTCAAGTGTTTCTAAATCAGGATAGGAAAGGGATAACGTTGATGTCCCGCCTGCTGTATGAAATGCTTCCAGAGGTCCGAATTTTTCAAAATACACCGTTTCAATTTCCGATAAAGAAGGAATTTCTTGTACAATGCCATTTCGAATGATTAAGGAAGGATCCGTATAATGATCGCAAACTCCCTCCATAGAGAATACGTGATTATACTCAAGCGGCGGCTCAGGACGAACTGGGATTCCACCAACATATAGTTTAATAGACTTAATAACATCCAGTTTGCTTGCACCATAACCAGAAAGAATATTTATCATACCAGGTGCAACCCCTAAATCAGGGATAAGTGTTACTTCAGCTGCTTTGGCTTGATCATTCATTTCCAGTACACGGTCTGTTGCATGCCCTATATGTCCACCCAAATCCACTGAATGGACTCCCACTTCAATAGCAGCTTTTGCTACGCTTACATTGAATGAATAAAATAATGCATTTATAATCACATCATATTTGCTTATAAAACTTTTTAATTGTACATAATCAGTGGCATCTAAATAGGCAGCGGAAAGTTTAGGTGAATGTAGTGAGTGAGCAACCGCTTCTGCTCTTTTAATATCTACATCTGCTAATGTAACTTTTTCTACGCCTTGACTATTCACTAAATCACGTGCCGCTTCTTTCCCCATTAAACCAGCACCTAAAACAGCAATTTTCATCCATTATTCCCCTTTCTTAAATACGATCTAATTAGTGTAGGTTCGCCACAAAGAATTTATCATACTTAATTGTTATCAATCTGCGCTCTTTGCAGCTTTCCGCTGAAATCAATATAGACACTCTTCCATTCTGTAAATACATCTAGTGCAGCTACACCTGAATCTCTATGACCATTTCCGGTTCCTTTTGTTCCTCCGAATGGCAGATGAATTTCAGCACCAGTTGTACCGGCATTCACATAGACTATCCCAGTATCAAGATCGCGTTGAGCAGTAAAGACCTTATTAATATCTCTTGTAAATATCGAACTGGACAGACCGAATGTAACACTATTATTCACTTCAATTGCCTCTTCAAAGCTTTTAACAGGAATAATCGATACTACCGGACCGAAAATTTCTTCCTGAGCGATTCTCATGCTTGGCTCCACATCGGTAAAGACGCTCGGTGCATAATAATAACCATCTGCAAGCTCTCCATCATTTAAAATATATCCTCCAGCTAATAGAACTGCCCCTTCTCCTCTGCCGATCTGAACATATTCATGGATTTTTTGCAGAGCATTTCCATTAATAACAGGGCCAACTTTTACTTCTTCGTCCAGGCCATCTCCAATTTTTAAATAACGCATTCTCTCTAAGAGTTTTTCTTCGAGATCCTCTTTCACTTTCTCATGAACGATAACCCTGCTGCATGCTGTACAACGCTGACCGCTTGTGCCAAATGCACTCCACAATATTCCTTCTACCGCCAAATCTAAATCGGCATCATCCATCACAATAATCGCGTTTTTTCCACCCATTTCAAGGGAAACTCTTTTAAGCAGTTTTCCACATTTCTCCGCGATTGTTCTTCCCACCTCATTCGATCCGGTAAAGGATATTACATCAATATCTGGATGCTCAACCATCGCTGTACCTACTTTGGAGCCAGAGCCGCATACTAGATTAATTACCCCGTTTGGCAAACCTGCTTCTGCAAAAATATTGATTAACTCTCTTGCCATCAATGGGGTTTCTGTAGCTGGCTTCCAAATGACAGCATTCCCAGCAACAATGGCAGGAAACGACTTCCACGTTGCAATTGCAATTGGGAAGTTCCAAGGAGTAATAATACCTACAATTCCAACCGGGACACGGATACTCATTGCAAATTTATCCTTTAATTCAGAAGGAGTGGTATTACCAAACAATCTCCTTCCTTCTCCAGCCATATAGAACGCCATATCAATTCCTTCCTGCACCTCTCCGCGGGCTTCTTCAATCACCTTGCCCATTTCCATCGTTAAAATCCTAGCTAACCTTTCCTTTCGTTCCTTTAATAGCAAGCCAACACGATATAGTACTTCTGCCCTTTGCGGTGCCGGAACAAGTGCCCACTGTTTTTGCGCTTTTTTGGCTGCTGCAACTGCCCTTTCCACATCCTCCGCAGTGGATAAGGCTACCTCTCCAAGCGTCTCCCCGTTTGCAGGATTTTTTATTGGAGCATACTGTTCCTTTTCCGATACTACCCATTCTCCATCTATAAAATTATCCACTGTGATACCATTTGCTAATTTTTTAGACATATTTAATGACCCCTTTCTATTGAATCCTCTTAAAAAATATGACTTTTATAAAGCAGTACCGCTTTTACTTTTTGGATCGAATTTGCTGAATGGTTTTGGAAACTGATATTTGTTCCGGATCCATCTCTATTTCTATCAAGGTTGGCAAATTCGATTTCAAGGCACAGAAAATTGCCTCTTTAAATTCCGTATTAGTAGTAGCTTTTACCCCATTTGCATTTAGCGACCTTGCCAATGCAGCAAAATCAATATTACCGAGTTCGGTTCCTATCACTTTTTCCGGATAGTGCATTTCTTGATGCATTCGTATCGTTCCATACATACGATTATTAAATACAAGGCTAATCACAGGTATGTTATACCTCACAGCAGTTTCCAGTTCCTGAACCGTCATCATCATTCCGCCATCACCAGATAAGCTCACCACCACCCGATTTGGCAGTGCAATCGCTGCACCAATGGCAGCGGGCAAGCCGTATCCCATTGCACCTGAAGTTGGGCCAATATATGTTTTCTTTTGTTTAAATGAATAGTACAGGTGGAGCCATCCCGCAAAATTGCCTGCATCGTTTGTAATGATTGCGTCCTTGGGCAAGAGCTCTTGCAGAAGCAGGATCACACTCTCATTCGTTAGCTTTTCATTATTTAATGGTTTCTTAATTTTTGACGTATCCAGATACCTTTGGTTGCATTTTGCTGCCCAATCTTCCCACTTAGCTTGAAGACTTAAAGATAACATAGCTGCTAAGGCTTCCTTCGCATCGGCAACAATACCAAGTTTAGGGTTGTAGACTCTTCCCAATGTTTGTTCATTAATATCAATGTGAATAAGGGTTTGCTCTAGGGTGATTAGAGAATAATCTTGGGTAGTGACCTCTGAAAGCCTAGTACCGATTGCTAAGATCACATCTGCTTCTTTGGTCGTCGCCAAGACTTCTTTAGGGGTACCTAACCCCAAATGTCCTGCATATAATGAATGGTGATTCGGAAAGACATCATGACGCCGAAAAGCTGCCATTACTGGAATATTATTTTTTTCGGCAAAATGAAGAAGTTCTTGTTCTCCTTCCGCCAAGATGACCCCTCCACCAGCTATAATTAATGGCTGTTTTGCTTTTTGCAAAATCGTTTGCAGTTCTTCCAATTCATTTCGATTAGGCAACGGTCTTGGTTTCTTCCCTTTTGGATAAAAGGTCATTTTGCTTTTTTCCTTAAGCAAATCTTCCGGCAAAGAAATAACCACAGGGCCAGGTCTTCCGGTTTGCGCAATTCGAAATGCTCTTTGAACAAGCTCCGGGACCCTATCTGCATCTTTAATTTCAACTGTCCATTTCGCGATATGCCCGAAGAATTGGTCTAAATCTACCTCCTGAAATCCCTCTCTCCCACGAAATTTACTATGGACCTGGCCAAGAAACACAACCATTGGAGTGGAGTCCTGGTATGCTGTATGTACTCCAATTGCTAAATTTGCTCCACCAACTCCGCGTGTAGCCATGACAACCCCAGGCTTTTTGGATGCTTTTGCATACCCTTCTGCCATAAATGAGGCGCCGCCTTCATGCCTTGCTGTAATTAATTCAATCGACGGTTCATCGTAAATAGCATCCAGCAATGGCAGATAACTTTCACCAGGAACACAAAATACTTTTACAACATCTTCAATCTTTAAACATTCAACTATCGCCTGAGCACCATTCATTTCACGCTTTTCAGCTATCAGGGACATGGGCATTCACCTCCAATTGCAGAGCTTTAATTCGCTCTACTGCTTCTGTTAGACGCTCTGAAGGAACTGTTAAAGAAATGCGAAAATACCCCTCCCCTGATGGTCCGAAGGCATTCCCAGGTGTAATGACCACACCCGCTTCCTCCAAGAGTTTTTCAGCAAACCCTTGTGAAGAGTATCCCTTTGGAACGGGTGCCCAAATGAAAAAGGATCCCCTTGGTTTTTCCACAGCTATTCCGATTTTTTGCAGTGCCTCTACCATTTTTTCACGTCGTTCCTGATAGATGCGGTTGTTTTGGTCAACGGTAGAGTAATCACTGGTCAATGCTTCTGCAGCAGCCTTCTGAATAGGGAGGAACTGACTCGTGTCCGTATTACTTTTAACGATGGAAAGTGCACGAATAATCTCTTTATTCCCCACAACATATCCTATCCTCCAGCCGGTCATGTTAAAGCTTTTGGAAAGAGAACCGAATTCTACTGCAACATCTTTTGCTCCAGGGACTTGAAGAATGCTCGGAGCCTTATATCCATCAAAGGTTACTAAGTTGTACGCAGCATCGTGAACGATACCAATTTCATGATCCTTTGCAAATCGAACTGCTTCTTCCAGCACATCGATTCCCACTGTTGCTGCTGTTGGATTACCGGGATAATTTAAGAACATAAGTTTCGCTTGTTCCTTATGTTGATCGGATACCTGCTTATAATCAGGGCGATAGTTTTGGTCAGGAATTAGTGGTAGATCAATACACTCTCCACCAGAGAGATAGGCTGCGGTACGATATACTGGGTATCCTGGATCAGGAATTAGCACAACATCACCTGGATCTATCATTGCCGGAATAATATGGGCGATCCCTTCCTTTGATCCAATAAGGGTTAGCACTTCCGTATTCGGGTCTAAATCGACTTCATAATAATTTTTATAGAAAGCTGCGACTGCTTCCCGAAACTCTTGGCAGCCAGCATAGCCAGAATACTTAAAATTAAGCGGGTCGGCCAGTTCCTTTGTAAGTCTTTTTACAATAAAATCTGGCGTCGGCAAGTCTGGCGCCCCTATTCCCAAATCAATAATGTCCATTCCCTTAGCCTGTAATCTCTTCTTTTTTTCATCAATAACCGAAAATAAATACGGCGGTATTCCTTGAACACGCTTCGAAACAAAAGGCACACCCATTCCCCCTCACTATCCTTTTACTGACATTTCATTATATGAAACTATGTTTCAAATATGACTTTTGTGGAGAAAAACATGGGGACGGTTCGCTTGTTTCCAAAAAACAAGCGAACCGTCCCCATGTTACTTACTCCTCCCATCTAAGAAAAACCCAAAAATCTAACATATCAATACGAAAAGATGTTGGGATGAAGACAAATTCCTCCCTGATACTTTGAATATTAGGATATTTGGCTGCCACTTCACGATATGCTCTGCTTAGGATATCCTTTTCTCTTTCGGTTGGTTGATCATCAAAATAAGCAATCCAAAGCAGAGAATTATAATCATTTCTTACGGTTAGTCCCCTCAATTTTTTAGGTATTGCTCCAATTAGTGCCTGCTGGGAAGATAATAGTAATTCATCTTTATCAATGGACATATTCATCACCTGTACAATTTAGATTTTCTTCATTCTTACTGGAGGAACTACTGAAATACCTCCAGTTTAGTAGGATTGTTTGTAAGGCTTTCGTAGAATTAAGCTCACACCGATTTTTTTGCATATCGTGACATAATGCAGGAGCATTAACAACAATGAGCTAGTATTCATAGCAAGTATAATACCGATCATTTGGTAATGTGGATTAGAGCCTAAAATATACATCATGATAAACATTACAATCGTCGCCCATATATAGTGAATTAAAGAATCTGTAATTAACCCTATTCCTATTAAAAAGGCCTGTAATGGGATGACAAAATAATGAAAGAGAAAATAGGGCCATAATAATTGCAAATAAAAAGGCGCTAATGCTGATTTAAAAAATAAATGGGTTAATGGCTCTGCAAAATAGTGAAAAACAAGTATTGCAGGCACGCCGTAGAGAAAAGTCATAACCATTACCTGTTGCAGAAGCTTCTGCAGCTTAACAAAATCCTTTTGAGCATACGCCTCGGATACAGTTGGTATGAGCACGGTAGAAAAGGAATGAGCAATAAAGGCTGGAAAAAAACCGATACTAAAAGCGACGCCGGATACAATCCCGAAATGCTCCAGTGCTACTGTTCCTGTTAACCCTGCCTTCATTAGAGCCGCCTTAATTAAAAATGGCTGGATTGCGTGGGCAATAGAATGTGAAATCCGCATACCAGTTGTCGGCAAGGATACGGCCAACAAGCTTTTTCGCACATTCTTTCCGCTTAAACGAATACTTCCTCTATTCTTCATCTTCTTCATTTGTACATAAAATTGTTGTAACAAATATAGGAGGACAACTAGTTCACTTCCAACCAATGTACTTAAAGCAATTAATATGGAAGTCTCTAGTTCAAATTGGAATAAATGAAAGATAAAAACGAGTAACAGTAGCTGTGCAAATTTTCGTGTGAAATTTGCAGTCGCAATTTTCCCCATATGCTGAACACCCATAAAATAGCCTCTAGCAATGGAAGAAAAAGATGTGATGGGAATCAAAATAACAACAAGCAGTCGTATGTACGGATGATATTGATTGAAAGCGGGAATGATTGGCAGAACACAAATTGTCACGATTGTTAAAACAATCGTAAAAAACGCTGCAAAACGGATTCCATGCCGAAGCATACTGGCATGGTATTTTTCCTCTTTTTCTGCGATATACTTTGATATAGAGACCGTAAGCTCCATACTAGCTAGAACAACCACAAAAAAGACTAATGGCAATATCGACATATATAAACCCATTCCAACACCGCCAAGCTCTTTTGCTAATACCATATTGACTAAAAACTCAATGCACTCTCCTAAAAAGGCTACGACTGCTAATACAAATATTCCTTTAAAAAAAGATCTCATAGTGTGTCTCCCTTTACTTATTACCTTTATCATGAAGGCTCTTCTTTTAATAAAAGAAAAGATGCCTTACAACATACTGTTTTTTTCGTGATATCCATATAAAAAAACACAGTATGTCGGAAAAGCCATATTAAAGGATATGAGACAAGTCCTCGGAATATATGTAAAGATTTATTTTTTTTTGAAACTATTCATTCGGCTTTTAGTAATAATGGAGGCATAACAACCAATGTGATAGCAATTTTATCCTTATTCGATTAAAAAAGTTTACACTAAGCAATTTGCATTATTAAGGAAAGCTAGAATTTAGTTTCCCTAGTAAATGGATAACACGTGTAAGATTCGCGATTAGATAAAAAATTTCGCGTCCAACAGGGCATGCCTCCCGATACCACGAGTATGAAAAGGCACAAAGGATTCCCTTTGTGCCTAGCATTTAGGAATTAACCATGGTGCCTCCGTTTACATGGATGACCTGTCCGGTCACATAACTAGAATCGTCCGATGCCAGATAGACGTAGGCTGGAGCAAGTTCATACGGTTGACCGGCACGTTTCATTGGAGTATCCGAACCGAATTTTGCTACTTTTTCTGCTGAAAAACTAGACGGAATAAGCGGTGTCCAAATCGGACCAGGTGCAACTGCATTCACTCTTATTCCTTTTTTCACTAGATTTTGAGAAAGGGATCGGGTAAAAGCAACTATCGCTCCCTTTGTAGCGGAGTAATCAATTAAAGTTTTTTCTCCTTCGTAGGCAACAACAGATGCTGTATTAATAATGGCACTTCCCTTCCCCATATAAGGGAGGGCTTCCCGAGTCATATAGAAAAAACTATAAATATTTGTTTTAAAAGTATGATCCCATTGTTCACTAGTAATATCTAATAGACTTTTTTGCGGATATTGAACACCATGATTATTTACAAGAATATCAAGCCGCTTAAATCGTTTAATCGTTCTTTCCACTACAGTTCTGCAGTGGTTTTCATCTGTTAAATCGCCAACTATCAGCAAACACTTCTGCCCTAATTCCTCAATTCTTCTTTTGGTTCGAAGCGCATCTTCGTCTTCATAGGAATAATAGTAAGGAATAACAATGTTAGCTCCTTCTTTTGCAAAGGCAATAGCTGTTGCTGCCCCTATACCGCTATCTCCCCCTGTAATAATGGCCACTTTTCCTTTTAATTTTCCGCCCGGTTTATACTGATCATTTTCAATGATTGGCCTAGGTTTCATTAACCTTTCAATTCCAGGCTGCTTATCTTGATGCTGGGGAGGAAATCTATTTGGCTTTTTGGGAGGCTTTACTCTCACGGGATTATAATACGGATATGTGGGATACACTGGATACATTCGATACATAAGACATCACCTCGTGGATAGGCATTTACCCTTTAGTGTATTCTTCCGTAAAAAAATGGTGCCACCTATTATTGTTAACCGTATTTTTTTTAGGTTGACAAATTCGGATGTAATCTATTATTCTTTTATTATGGATGTTTTCGCATTGATTGTTGGTTTTCGTCATAGTTACAGATCCAAAACAGACGAGGCTGCGGGGAACTTACACTTATCAAATTTACACATTATCCCCCAATTAATGTAGTTATCTAAAGTTTTATCATTCAAAAGAAAAATGCCTTTATTACTACATATGAAAAAGGGGAATGATTAATGGGACAGCAAAAATTACGTGCAATTGATCTTTGTTATGCCGCTATGTTTGTGGCTTTAACAATGATTGGTGCAAATCTGACTTCTCTTGTACCATTTTTAGTAGTTGGGGGCGTCCCAATTACATTGCAAACTTTCTTTGCCATATTATCAGGTGTGGTCTTAGGAAGTCGTCTTGGCGCTATTTCCATGACTGTATATACCTTTGTGGGATTGGTGGGTGCTCCTGTTTTTGCAGGATTTAGCGGGGGACCGAGAACTATTTTATCTCCAACTTTTGGCTTTATCCTTTCGTTTATACTCCTATCTTATATTGCAGGAAAGATAGTGGAAAAATCTAATAAAAAATTATACTCTTATATTATTGCTGCACTTATTGGTATGATTATTAACTATATTTTCGGGACAAACTGGATGTATTTTGCTTATAAAATTTGGGCAGAAGCTCCGGAAGGCTTTACTTATAAAATTGCATGGGTATGGATGCTGGCACCACTGCCAAAGGACACCATTCTCTCTATATTCGCAGGGGTGATGGCGTATCGACTCCATAAAACGGTAAGACTCAAAAGAGTGCATACCGCTAACCAGCAAAAAAGTGCATAAATAAAAGAGGCTGGGATATAAGTAAAAAACACGAAAACAAAAACGCATGAAATCAAGGTTTTTAAATTTGATTTCATGCGTTTTTTTGATTTTCACTGCGTTTTATCCCACCCTTTTTTATAGGGTTAAAATAATTGGTTTGTCCTTCGTAACGATAACCGTATGCTCAACTTGTGCAACAAAGCTTCCATCAGGCGTTTTAAAGGTCCAACCGTCATCCATTTCCTCAACCTCTTCTGCACCGGTAGAGATAAACGGTTCAAATGCGATAACCATACCATCTCTTAGTAAATCATTATCCCACGGTTCAAAGTAGTTCATAATGTAATCCGGCTTTTCATGCAAAGCCCTTCCAACCCCATGCCCAGTTAGATTCATAATAACTGTAAAACCACTTCTCTTTGCTTCATTCATAACAGCCTTACCAATTTGGTTTTGCTTTGTTCCCGCTTTAATTTTTGCCAATCCCTTTTGAAAGGCTCTTTCCGCACAGTCACAAAGTTCCTGTAATTTAGGATCACCATTTCCTATCACAAAGGATATGCCTGTATCAGCATAATAGCCATTCAATGAGCCTGATACATCAATATTTATTAGGTCACCCTCTTGCAAAATACGTTCACTTGGAATCCCATGAGCAACCTCATCATTTACACTAATACAAGTATACCCTGGAAAGTCATATTCTCCTTTTGGACCGGATATCGCTCCATTTTCTTCAAAAAGCTTGCCAGCTACCTCATCCAGTTCCTTAGTAGTAACACCCGGCTTTGCCTGTCTTTTCAACTCGTCACGTATGGTTGCGACCAGTTTACCTATTTTCTTTAAACCTTCTATATCTTGGTCATTTTTTATGATCATTTGTCGATCCTCCTATTTCAATCCGTGAAAATATTGTAGCAATTTGTCATGATTTCATACATAAAAAACTTATTCTAATTTATTATATAGGAAAAAAGTTTCTCTTTCCAAAATCCCTTATCCATCTTTCGTAACAGAATGTAATAATTTTGTAACATTATTTAAAGTAACTGTAACCTAAGTTTCGACAATTTTCTGATATATTAAAACTATCAAATAGGACAAATTTGCTAGAATCGATTAATTCTCTAATTATTATACAACAAACACACGAGGTGACCCTACTAAATGAAGCGTATCGCACCATTTCTGCTAACACTGTTACTAGGAATCGTTTTTTTACTACCAGCTAAAGAAGCTGCTGCAGCTTCTTCTCCTAAAGTCATTACTGTAGCAAAAAAATACATAGGAACTCCTTACAGATATGGTGGGATTACGCCTAAGGGCTTTGATTGTTCGGGCTTTGTCTCTTATTCTTATAAAAAAGCCGGAGTCGCTTTACCACATTCGGCAGCAGCTATGTTTAAGAAAGGAAAGTCTGTTAAAAAATCTAAGTTAAAACCTGGTGACCTTGTGTTTTTTAATACTGGCTCAAAAAAAGTCTCTCACGTTGCAATATACATAGGTAACAATAAAGTTATTCATTCGGTATCAAAAGGAGTAAAAATTGATTGTTTGAGCAATCCTTATTGGAAGACAAGATACATTGGAGCAAAAAGAGTTTAATAGACTAGTTGAAAGCAGCTTTCTGGCTGCTTTTTTTTGTTACCTAATTATCTGCAAGAGCTGACAGGTATCCCTGTCAGCTCTTAATTATTCTCCCTCTGCTTTTTCTAACTCCTCGTATATCACATTTCTTCTTAATTCCAACCTATTTACTTCATACTGCAATGCCTGCAATGATTGTAATTCTGTTTCTTTTCTCATTTTTTTATGAATTTCACTGATAGAATACTCTATTTGTTCGATTTCCTGTTCAAGAATAAGCAGTTTATCCTTTTCTGCTTTTATTTCTAACGTGTTGACGTCTTTGTGCGAAGTGGTTTTGGATGGTGATTCTTTTAGTTGCCGAAGCTCTACCATTTTCTGCTTTGCCCATTCATAATTCCCTTCGAAACAATGGACAGTTTGATCTTCCAGCCAATATATTCTATTAAACAAACGATTTAAAAAATACCGATCATGAGAGACAGCAATAATTGTTCCATGAAATCCTTCCAAAGCTTCTTCTATTACCTCAACCGAATCAATATCCAAGTGATTGGTCGGTTCATCTAGAATAAGAAGATTTATATCCTTACACATTAATTGTGCTAGGCGAAGTCTCATGCGCTCTCCCCCACTAAGCTGGTTTACTTTCCGAAAGACGGAATGTCCATAGAAGAGAAATCTCGCTAGTATATGGCGCGCCTCCCCTTCTGAAACATGTACTTCATTTCGAAATTCTTCTATCACTGTATGCTTTAAACTGTTACTGTAAACATGCTGTGATAGATACCCAATGTTGAGATTACTCCCCAGTTTTATTTCTCCCTTATCTGGAAACACATATTCAAGCATCATTTTAATTAACGTGGATTTCCCAGTACCATTTTCCCCTATGATTGCCACTTTCTCACCGTATTGCACATGCATATTCACTTGTTCAAATAACACCCTGCTATCATAGGATTTTGCTACATCCTTAAAGGTAACGACATCTTTACCACTTCTTTCTAAGCCATCGAAATCAACCTCTATTTTTTTACGATTTAATAATGGCTTATCAAGTTTCACCATTCTTTCCAGTGCGCGCTCCATATTTCGGGCTCGTTTGTGAAGTCCCTCATTGGGAGGATTCGCACGATTCGCCCATTCTTTTAACCGTTTGATTGCCTCTTTCATTTTCCGGATCTTTTTTTGTTGCTCTTGATAGGCCTGGAATTCGATAAGCAATCTTTCCTCTTTCTCCTTTGCATACCCTGTAAAATCAGCGTGATATACTTGCAATTCTCCATCTTCTAAGTCCACTATTTTGTTCACCACTTCATCTAAGAAATAGCGATCATGTGATATAAGAATGACCGTGCCACTGTATTCACGTATAAAACTCCCCAACCACTCCACAGCTTGCAGGTCCAAATGATTAGTTGGCTCATCCAATAATAACAAATCAGGATTTTTCAATAAGATAAGTGCTAAACCAACTTTTGTCCTTTCCCCACCACTCAATTGATTAAATAATTGAGGAAGCAGGCTGGCAATATTTAATCCATTAACTACGCGATCGATGCTCGAATCGATTTCATAACCGCCATGCTGAATGAAATAATCTTGCAATTCTCCATAAAGATTTATTAACTTTTCTAGTTTCACTTGCTCTTTTTCTTTTCCCATTTCGGTTTCGAGTTGTGTCATTTTCAATTGAGTATCCAGTAGGGATTGAAAAGCCGTCTTTAATACATCTTCAACCGTCATATCCCTAGGATAGTCTGGAACCTGGGCTAAGTAGCCAGTCTTCAAGCCTTTTTTCCAATGAACTTGCCCTGTATCTTGCGTCTCGATTCCAGCTATAATTTTTAACAAGGTGGTTTTTCCACTTCCGTTTCTTCCAACCAGACCAATACATTCTTTTTCATTTATTTCCAGAGACAAATTATCGAATATTATATTTCCTCCGTAGGATTTACCAATTTCCTTTATACTGCAAATAATCATTTACACGCTCTCCTTTTCAATTTTTTGAACGCAAAAAAAGCCATAGGAAAGTAAAATCCCATGGCTTTGCTTTTGGTCATGAACATATGAATAAAACAAAAAAGGGAGAGCAAGAAGCCCTCCCCAGTTACCAAGCTATTCCAAAGTGATTATAGAGATTTTCTTACCGTTTTTGTTTCCATATGCAATTGCTAAAAATGGGCATACTTATCCCGTTAATAGCTACAGCATGAAAAATCGCACGGCAAATATATAGATGTTCCATCCATTGCCCGCGAACAAAAACAGCTTGATTCATCTCTATACACCCCTTTCATTTATGATAAATACTATTTTAATTTTTTTGAACATTTTTTGCAAGGGCTTCCGTTACTAAACATGTTGTAACAGTTGTTCTAATACTTTTTGCACTTTGTATCCATCTTTTAATGAAACTAGTTTTGCATCCTTCCCTTCCATTGACTTTATAATCTCCGAAATCAGATCCTGATGTTCATTATTTTCCGCTACTTCGATTGGAAAGACAGATTGTTCGTTTGTTTCACCTTCAAGCTGTCCCCAATTTTTTAATGCCAAAGTTCCTTTTTCTCCATATAATTTAAAGGATATTTCTTCTTTTCTGCCAATACCGCTTATACCATCAATCACTACTGGAGTACCGTCCTCGAGGCGTAATTTGGCAATGACACCTGTCTCACATTGCTCAGGATTGTCTGGGTATTCGATAAAAGATTGTTCGTATGTAATCTCTCCAAACAAATCTTGCATTACTTGAATATAGTGAGGGGTAATTTCACGAATAAAGCCGCCTTGTTCTCTTCCTGCAATCCAAGGATTTTGCTGCCATGCCCGCGGCCACTGTGGGAAATGCATTGTTAATTCTACACGTTTTAAGCTTCCAATATTGCCTGATTTCCATTTTTCTTTAAATGTATGAACAGCATTGCTATATGGCAATGGAAAGTTCATTGCGTTTATTACATTTGCCCTTTCTACTGCCTCTGTCATTGCTTCCGCTTCTATTAAGGAATTAGCTAATGGTTTTTCACATAAAATATGTTTTCCAGCCTTTGCAGCTTCCACTACGATTGGATGATGAAATTTAGGTGGTACTGCGATATATACAAGATCAATAGAAGCATCTGAGATTAATTTCTGGTAATTTGTATATATCTTTACACTGTCTAGCTTTTCTTGTAATTCTTTTATTCGTTTTGTATTAGTATCGCAAATTGCCGCTACAACTGTTTGCGGATGCTTAACAAATTGCCATAAGAGCCTCTCACCTACAGCTCCCAGACCAACAATTCCAACGTTCACTAATGAATCAGTTTTTCCCATTATTGCACCTCCTGCTTCTATTATTATCTGACTTTTTAAAAAGGTCAATTTCTTTAGTGAATACTGGCAACCTTTCCTTTCAGTTTTTCCTTTCCACGTCTTAAATGCGTTTTTACGGTGGACATGGGCAACTCACTATTCTGTGAAATATCCATGATTGTAAAATCATGAAAATAATAGAGTAAAATCGGATTTTTATAACGATTTGGCAGCTCATTTATCTTTTTCATTAATTCTTCATGAAGACAATTTTCCATTACTGTATCTTCTGTTTCATCGTGCAGGGTAACCTCATTCATTTGCATGGATGCCTGTGTTAAATACCGTTTCCTTACATTCTCTTTTTTCCACTCATCCTTGCATTTATTCTGTGCAATTTTATAAATCCAGTTTTTCAAAGACGCTCTTTTTTCAAAAGATTTATAATGTATAAAAGCGGATAATAACGTTTCTTGATAGATATCTTCCGACAACTCCCAATGCTTCATAATAGAATATATATAATGAAGAAGCGCTTTACCGTGTAATTCAATAAATTCCTCTAAATCTATTTCATTATTTTGTTTATAATTAACAGCCATCATGTTTCGTTCTCTCCTAATTTATTTATATTTTTAAGGATATCTAGATGTAATATAAGTTATTTTATGTTAATCTCTATCCGTTCAAGCGCCTATCGAACTAAATGTATGGGCGAAGGCGCTACTGCTAATAATTTTCATTATATGGATGGAAGCTTAAAATAGAAAAAAAAGATTCTTAAGTTTTCTTTAAGTTTTGCTTAGAAAATATTTAAGTGACTTTTTTTACAAAATTCCTTTTCAAATAATAAACGTATTACAAATATGAAACCCTACAGACTATTTATGAATTTTACATTACCATCCACAAATTTTTTTATCATGAGGTGACAGGTGGAGTTTTACATAAGACTTAAGTCGTAGCTGCTAATGGATTCATTATTTGTCCCCAATATTTACTTCTATTTCAAAAAAAAATTACTTCAATCCTATGTATCTCTCAGATATAATTTTTTTATGCGGCAAAAATTAACGAAAAAAGGTGTAATTACTATATGAGTATTTTATCTGTAAAAAATTTGAGCCATGGCTTTGGGGACCGTGCAATATTTAATGATGTTTCCTTTCGCCTTCTGAAAGGTGAGCATATCGGTCTAGTTGGTGCAAATGGAGAAGGAAAATCAACCTTTATGAATATTGTGACCGGGAAACTTCAGCCTGATGAAGGCAAGGTGGAATGGGCGAAAAAAGTACGTGTTGGTTATCTCGACCAGCATGCCGTCCTGCAAAAAGGAATGACGATTCGTGACGCTTTAAAAGGTGCTTTTCAATACCTATTTGACCTTGAGACGGAAATGAATAATTTGTATGCAAAAATGGCAGATGTGACTCCGGAAGAGCTTGAATTATTGCTTGAGGATGTTGGAAATATTCAAGAAACCTTAACGAATAATGATTTCTATATCATTGATGCTAAGGTAGAAGAGGTTGCCCGCGGCCTCGGGTTAGATGATATCGGTCTAGAACGTGACGTTCAGGATTTAAGTGGTGGACAAAGAACGAAAATTCTGTTGGCTAAACTGCTTTTGGAAAAACCCGACATTCTACTATTGGACGAACCGACAAACTATCTAGATGAAAAACATATTGAATGGTTAAAACGATATCTATTGGAATACGAGAATGCCTTTATCCTTATTTCCCACGATATACCGTTTTTAAATAGTGTGATCAATATTATTTACCATATGGAAAATCAAGAGCTAAACCGATATGTTGGAGATTATAATGATTTTCTTAAGGTTCACGAAATGAAGAAACAACAGCTTGAAGCGGCTTATAAGAAGCAGCAGCAAGAAATTTCTGAGCTTAAGGACTTTGTTGCTAGGAACAAGGCAAGGGTATCAACCCGTAATATGGCAATGTCTCGTCAGAAGAAACTCGATAAAATGGAAATGATTGAACTGGCAGCCGAAAAGCCAAAACCCGAATTTCATTTTAAAGAAGCCAGAACATCCGGGAAGCTTATTTTTGAAACAACAGACCTGGTAATTGGCTACGAAGAGGCTCTTTCAAAGCCACTTAACTTAAGAATGGAACGCGGACAAAAAATAGCGTTAGTCGGTGCAAATGGGATAGGAAAAACTACCTTACTAAAAAGTATTTTAGGTGAAATTAAACCGATTTCCGGATCTGTACAACTCGGGGACTATTTATATACCGGCTATTTTGAACAAGAAATAAAAAAGGCAAACTATAACACTTGTATCGAAGATGTTTGGAATGACTTCCCTTCCTTTACACAGTATGAAGTTCGTGCAGCATTGGCTAAATGCGGTTTGACTACCAAGCATATTGAGAGTAAGATCGAAGTATTAAGCGGTGGCGAGAAAGCGAAGGTAAGACTTTGTAAGCTTATAAACAAAGAAACCAATATTCTAGTCCTAGATGAGCCAACCAATCATCTCGATGTCGATGCGAAGGATGAGTTAAAACGAGCACTAAAAGAATACAAGGGAAGTATTCTGCTCATCTGCCATGAACCTGAATTTTATCAAGATGTTGTCACTGATGTATGGAATTGTGAATCATGGACGACGAAGGTATTCTAAAAATAAATGCGTAATTGCCTTGCGGGTATAAGTACCCGCTTTTTTTTATTTTCTAAATAAACCCTTCTTTCTACCCTTGATCAAATTTTTTAACATCTTTGTATTCATTTAATTTTCCTTTTCCTGACATTTTTTTTGCATGCTACTATTATAAGCGAATATCATTTAACTTACATGACACCAGAAGGTTTAACAATGAATAAGCAATGGTTTATGGCTTTCGTGATTGCTCTTGTGGTGTGCTTACTTCAGCATGTTCTAATAGTGATTCTACTAATTCAGGTGTAAAAATAGCGACAATAAAACGGATACAGCAACAAATGAAATGCAGATTTTATGCAATTTTATATGAAGCTATAGATAATATTAACTCTGCTGACAAAGACATCAATGCATATGAATCGGTATTAGCAGCAGATCCTAAACCACCAGCAGATGAATTGGCAAATTTAAAACAAATAGCTGCCTTTTCAGCACCAAATGTTATAGCTAATATTAAATAAGTAACGATTCCATCTGGATGAAAAGATAAGAACTCTGATCCTAAAGCGGTATTAAAGGATTTAGAAGATTCTTATCAATTAAAAACAGACGATTTAAAAAAAGACTAACCATCATTAGATGCAGCTGCAGTAAAGCTGACTTCTGCAGACGATGCTTTAGGTACACTATTACAAAGTGTCGGTCTGACAAAAGCTAGTATAAATAATAATGTGAATTCATAAAAACACTAAAAAACAGCAATTCTTAAAGATTGCTGTTTTTTCTTAAAAACGAATAATCGCTCCATGAAAGCTTCTGATTCCACGATAATTACTAACTACGTTTATTCTTATTTCTTTGCTTGTAACCATGGAACTTCTTATCACTCTTACGAAAATCGCCTCTGTCCACTCCAATTTTGGCATCTTCTATTTTGCCACCAACTAGTACTTTTTGGTGAGGTTTCACATTTAATTCTCGACAAATTTGTTTAAGTTTTCTTTCTTCCCGTTCGGTTACAATCGATATTACCGTTCCAGATGAAGAACCTAGTCTTCCTGTCCGTCCTGAGCGATGAACAAATTGCGAGATGGTTTCCGGAAAATCATAATGAATAACATACTTCAACCCAGGTAAGTCTAATCCCCTTGCCGCAACCTCCGTCACAAGCAGAAATTGGATTTCTCCTTGCTGAAATAATCTTATCGCTTTGGCACGTTCCTCTTTTTTTAAATCACTATGCAATTGCCCCACTGATACATCCTTATACTGAAGCTTTTCCACTAACACCGAAAGATTCCCAATATCTCGTACGAAAACTAGCGCTTGAAATGTACCTGCCACACTAATCTTCCTAAGTACATCCATTTTTTCACGTGCATCACATAAAAAATATTGATAATCTACACTTGGTGATTCTTTTTTCGTAATGTTAATAAGTTGCGGATTTTTCATCAACTCTGTTGCTCTTTGAACAGCTTCCGGAGAAATGGTAGCCGAAAATAAGATGAGCTGTCGGTCACTTAATGTAGCTTTGACGATTCCAGAAATAGCCTGTTTGTATTCCGGAAGCAATAATTGATCGCCCTCATCCAAGACAATCATCTTTACCTCATGCATTTTCAACTTTTTTTGCATCATTAGTTCGTATATCCTTCCTGGGGTGCCTACGACAACTTGCGGACGTTTTTTTAATTTTTCAAGCTGGCGTTTTAAGTTGGCGCCACCTATGAAGGATGCCGCTAATATTTGAGTTCCCTCCGACCACTTTTGAATTTCTTGCAGGATTTGCATGACTAATTCACGGGAAGGAGCTAATATAACCGCTTGAACTCCTTGGTTATCTGCATTAATTCGTTGCAGCAAAGGCAGTAAATAAGCAAGGGTTTTTCCAGTCCCGGTTGGGGAACTAGCAATAATATCCCTTCCTTCTAAAATAAGTGGCATCGCTTCTGATTGAACTGCTGTCGGGTTATCAAATCCTGCCTTTTCCCAATTTTCTTGTATAAAAGATTGATATGACTCTAATATAGATATTCCGTTCAACACGCTGACTCCTTTTGTTTAAAAACTTAATATGCTTAATCATACACTAATGTTCTAAGGCAATACAAACCCCTGACCAAATGAAATGCGTGCTGAAGATGATCAGGGGTTTAAAAAATATTTATTTAGTTTCTACAACCGTTTTAAATACTGGAGCTTTTCTAACTCTTGTTGCTTGTTCAAATGCATAAGCTAATTTTATCAGAGTAGGTTCACTGTATGCGGTCCCCGTAAAGGTTATACTCACTGGTTCCCCATCTTTTGTATAGCCTGCAGGCACTGTTATAGATGGATAGCCTGCTTTTGCACCGATACTTGCACCGAAAAACTGCGGAAAAATAATAGCTTCCACCTTATTCTCTTTTAATGCGTAATCAATGCCTTGTTCTCGCGATAAATAAATGTCCTGTTCCAAAGCTTGAATATACTCCAATTCTGTCAATGTTCCGCTGGTTGCCTCTGCATCTTCCAAAACGGTTTGTCCATGCTTTAACATTTTTTCAGGGTCTTTCTTATTAAACTCTATTAACTCTTTTAAAGAATGAACAGGTAGACTAGTATCCACTTTGCGTAAATAAGCGTTTAAATCTGTCTTGAATTCATAGGTTAGTACGTCATAACTCCATTTTGTCTTAGCAGATGGGATAGAAACATCAGAAAGAATTGCTCCACATTCTTCCACATGTTTCAAAGCATTCTCG
>Ga0224733_1053_pt1 | contig 22878 bp, 23 predicted proteins | sample IA12soil_GW_FP2_FD_161642 | JGI IMG/M metagenome (GOLD analysis project Ga0224733, IMG submission 161642) | Enriched cells from agricultural soil in Iowa, United States - IA12soil_GW_FP2(-) | ecosystem: Environmental > Terrestrial > Soil > Agricultural land | place: USA: Iowa | collected 2017-05-08
TATTGTTCTTATTGGTACAATGTTGTTATTTGGTACTTTATTTCCTAAGGATGCCGTTCCATGGCTGCTTGGAGATACTTCCTATGCGGGAATGGGAAATAAAGAAGTAACAGATGGATTAATTCGTGCAGCTCAATATTTATTAACAGCTGTCGTTATATACGGATTTTTATCCATAGTGCCTTCCGGCGGATTTAAGTGGACAGTAATTGGAGAACGTACACTATATGTTTATCTGCTACACGGATTTATCATTAAAACAATCGAAACATTCGTTTCTGATGACACGCTAGATGCAGTTTCAGATCAGTACATTATATTACTGCTTTTCTCATTAGGAATTTGCTTAATTCTGGGAAGTTACTTTATTAAAAAATATACTAAACCTATAATTGAATTAAAAATTTAAAAGGTAAGGGATGTTTTCCCTTACCTCTTTTTTGTTAATGTTATATGGATATTCCACCAATATGTATGCTATAAAAAAAACGCCAATCAAAAGATTGACGTAAGTAAGTAAAAATTATTTTGCGAAGCGATGCTTGCCAATCGTTACCGTCACATGACGTGATAATATCCATTTGCTTTTCGCAGTTTTAGGATTGTAAAAATATAAAGAGCCTTGTCCTTTTCCGCTAAATGTAATTGCCTCATTAACTGCCCTTCTTGAGTCTGCATCGGCTGGAAGTTTAATTCTGCCATCTTGAACTGGCGTAAATGCATAATGTCCAGACACTACTTGATAAATGACGCCTTTGATACTGTTTGGGAATATTGGACTATGCAATCTGTTTAAAATAACCGTAGCAACTGCTACTTTCCCAGCATAAGGTTCGCCGCCTGCCTCCGCATGTACAAGACGTGCCATCAGCTCCCTATCCGCTGCTGAAATAGTAGAATTAGGGATTACAATATTTTGACCTGCATAAAGGGTTGCATTTGCTGCATGATTTACTTGCATTAAGTTCGTTACAGATATTCCATATTTATTGGCAATCTTCCAATAGGTTTCACCAGATTGTACTTTATGGGAAGTCGTGGCTGCATTCGATTGTAGTGATAATGGAAATGCAGACATTGATGCGAATAATCCTGCGGTAACTGCTAGTTTTATGAGCTTTTTCATTTATATAGCCTCCTAGTACTTTCGTGCTCGTCCTTATCTACTAAGCTATCAGTTGTAACATAATTATTCATTATCCAAAAACTGGTATTAGCATTTAATCTCCATTATTCATTGTTAATAAACTATTTCTCCTTCTATAGGTAATATTATCCTTTCAATCGTAATTACCGAAAATCATCCCGAAGAGGAAAAATATGGACTCTTTATTACAAACGGTTTCGAATCAATATCAGTTGAAGCTTGGAATAATATAACTAGTTATATCCAACAGCAAAATGTATAGGACCTGATCATCAATGGAAAAATAGTTGGGAAAATCGTTGAAGTGAGACTTTAATTATGAAGATTTTTTCCTAGGCTGCTGTTAAGAATTTATATCGATATCAGAAAGGATGTTCTACACAAAAGATTAACGTTTGTCATGGAATAATTATTCATTTGAAAGAACATAATTCAATTAAAAAGCATGGAGGTATTTAAATTTGATTCTTACTAACCCTTTAAGTGCATCTGAACTAGGAACCCTTTGGCTTACATATCAAGAAAAGACACTTATTTTAAGAATATTAGAGTACTTTTTAAAACATGCTGATGATCAAGAAGCAATAAATATAATGGGAGGATTATGGCAGGAGCTACATCATTATGTTACGAAAATTGAGGATGAATTTAATAGACAAGGAGCAGTTATACCAATTGGATTTAAAAAGGAGGATGTTAATTTAGAAGCACCGAAGTTATTTGACAATGGATTCGATATTATGTTTGTCCGAGTATTAAAACAAGTGAGTATGGGTCTTTATACTATTAATATGAATATGTCATACAATGACAATATTATGCAAATATACGAGGGTCTTACCTCCATCACGTAAAAAATTTATAAGCTATCCACTCTCTATCTCCTAAAAAAAGGTATTCTCACATTACCTCCAAAGGTTACCATGCCTAAAACAACGGAATTCATAGAAGGGAAACACTATTTAAATGGAATTAATCCATTTAGTGAGAAAAGAGTTCTAAATGACTTAGAAATTGGGTATCTTCATCATGGCATTGAGACCAACAATATTGGCATGCAGCTCATTACTGGTTTTGCACAATGTGCACAAAATAAAGACGTAAAACACTATTTTGTAAAAGGAATAGAGCTTGCAAAAAAACATATCCAAACATTCGAAAATATTTTATTAGACAGTAATGTACAGTTTTCTACTACTTCTGGAAGTACCGTTACAACATCGAAAGTACCACCATTTTCAGATAAATTAATGATGACTTGTGTTTACTATCTTAATGGTTTCGGAATTGTTGGCAGCAGCTTTGGAACCATCTTCAGTCTAAGAAAGGATTTATCATTGCAAACAGCATTACTGGCAAAGGATGTATATTTTTATGCTGATGAAGGAATTAAGATAATGATTAAAAACGGATGGATGGAAGAGCCTCCGCAAATGGAAGACCGTACTCGAATTATTGAAGATAAATGAATAAATATTGCAATTTGTAAAAAAATATCCTTAGTGTTATTAAATAACACTAATTATAAATGTGGAGGGATATTTGATGAGTATACTTTATAGCATATTCTCAGCATTGATTTCCTTTATGATTAAAGCCTCATTTTTAGTAAGAAATACACAAAGTAGATTTCAATACTTATTAAGAATGATGCCTTTATCGTAACAAATGACTCAATGTCAAATATCTCATCTTCATGAATCAAAAAGGCAAGCATATAACCGGCTTGCCTTTTCCAATATACTGGAAGATCTCTATTATATTTTTAGTAAGCAAAAAGAAATAATTAAACAAGATATTGTCCTATTTTGATGCCCAGGAAAGCAAGCAAGATGCCAAAAGTATAACTTACCCCTAAGTATAGGATGAGCATTTTCCAGTTTTTTTTGGAAACTAGGATGATATTTTCTAATTTAAATGTCGAAAAGGTTGTAAATGCGCCCATAAATCCTGTACCAACCAGTAATGCCCATGTTCTATCCAGATTTGCACCAATAATAACTCCTAATAAAAAAGAGCCTAATAAATTGACTATTAGCGTTGCAAAAGGAAATGAGGAGGCTGCTTTGCTTTTAATCAAATTACTTAAACTAAACCTTGAGATGGCCCCAAAGAATCCGCCAATTGCTACTAATGCTATATTTAGCATGAAGCTTCTCCCCCTTTTTTGTACATTTTCCCTATTCGATACCCTAACCATGATAATAAAAGACCACCCCAAAGACTAAAAAGAACATATATTATTGCAATCCCCCATTTAGAAGCAGCCATTAGTTGAACAGTCTCCACACTAAATGTTGAGAAAGTTGTATAGGAGCCCACTAATCCAGTTCCCAATGCAGTGATTACATGAGGGGGAATGAATTTTAATTTTGGGAGGAAGGTCGTAAACCACCCTAATATAAAACTCCCAATCATATTAGTTAAAAAAGTAGCCAATGGGTAACCGTGCAGCATTATATGACTGAAAGGCACCCCCATTAAATAACGTAAGGAAGCGCCAATAATTCCAGCAATTCCAACTAAAAAATATACCATAACATTCACCTCGATATTTTATTTTATCCGAAAATAAACAGACTCCTACCAGTGTAAGTACTGGCAGGAGTCATTAGCTTTTTAAGCGATTATGGCGAACTCCATCGCCTATTTAATTTCTAATCCCATATTAGCAAAATTTTCTATCTGGTACAATTGCTTTCTCAACATCTTTCAAATAAAACAAGCTAAAATATCAACGTGTTTTCTAGTCTAGTGATTCACAGCTTTATCCAGTCCGCGCGGTGCTTTATGAACAGCTAATTTATCAATAAGTTTAATGCTATCGTCATTTAATCCGATTAAATTCACTTTTACCCCATTTTGGTGATACTTGATAACCACTTTATCTATTGCGTTTACTGCAGAATCATCCCATAGATGAGAATTCGTTAAATCTATATCGATTTCTTTAACGTTTTCTTTAAAATCAAAATGGTTCACAAAATCGGTTACGGAAGCAAAGAACAACTGTCCAGTAACATGATATATTTTTCTTTGTGACCCTTCTACTGACAGAGTTTTGATCTGAACCTTTGAGATTTTAGAGGCAAAAAATATAGCACTTAAAATTATACCAACTAATACACCGATCGATAAATTATTTGTTGCAATAACGGTTATTACTGTTACAATCATAACGACCGAATCAGATTTTGGTGTGATTGGCAATTTCTTTAAAGATGCCCAATCAAATGTGCCGATAGAAACCATAAACATAACCGCCACTAATGCAGCCATTGGAACTTTAACCAAGACATCATTTTAAACAACAATGAGTATCATTAGAAAGACTGCTGCGACAAATGTAGATAGCCTTCCTCTACCGCCTGATTTTACATTAATTCCCGACTGACCAATCATAGCACAACCTGCCATACCCCCAAATAATCCAGAAACAATGTTAGCGATTCCTTGACCACGTGCTTCCTTATTTTTATCACTTGTTGTATCCGTCATATCATCGACAATTTGTGCAGTTAATAAGGTTTCTATTAAACCAACCACTGCGATTCCAAGTGAATATGGAAATATGATTTTAAGTGTTTCCAAATTAAATGGTACATTGGGAATGAAGAATGTTGGGAATGACCGACTTAACTGACCCAAATCACCAATTGTTTTTACTTGTGCGCCTGTTGCCACAGCAATCACAGTTATAATTATGATTGCTACGAGTGGAGATGGTATTGCCTTTGTAATCCGTGGGAATATATAAATGATTGCTAATCCACCAGCAACCATTAAATACATCTCCCATGTTGCGCCTTTAAAATGTGTTAATTGCGCGCTAAAGATTAAGATAGCCAAAGCATTCACAAATCCAACCATCACAGATTTAGGAATATATTTCATAAGACGCGCTACTTTTAATGATCCAAAGATAATTTGTATAATACCAGTTAAAATTGTGGCTGCAAGTAAATATTGAAGTCCATGTCCCTTGACTAGTCCACCCATCAATAAAGCTGTTGCTCCGGTTGCTGCTGAAATCATCGCGGGTCTGCCACCAACAAAGGCAATGACTAACGCAATACAAAAAGAAGCATACAATCCGACCATTGGATTCACACCAGCAATAATTGAAAATCCAATTGCTTCAGGAATAAGTGCCAACGCAACAACAAGTCCAGAGAGTATATTTCCTTTTATGTTACCAAACCATTCAACTTTAATTTTATTTACATTCAAATAAAAAACACCTCATTGTTATTGTTTTGTGTGACCTTCAACTCTCATGAAAGTCATGGTCCGTTGGTATTGCGTAAATTATATAGGATTGTAACCAATAAGTATAATTTAATGTAAACGTAAACATAATATATTTTCTTCGTTATGCTCCATTTATCTGTGCCATACTATTAGTTCTTTCATGTATAAAAATTAATGTTAATGCAGTGGAAATTTATCGAGGTATCAAATGTAATTGCATAACCGCTATTATAAATAATCCAGTCTTTACCTTTCGCTAGCTTCACCTAATTCCAATTATCAAGAACATCAGTACTTACTTTATTTAGGATTAAACTATATGACATAAATTTTGCACCTACCTAAAAGCACCTTTGTCTTTAATACTAGTAAAAGCCTTGTCTGTTAGAGGATATAAACGTCCATCTTAACTCAAACTACAAAAGAGATGATTACCTCTAGAAACCTAATATTACTCAGCACAAAAACAATATAAATAACCGCAATTTCTTAATGAAATTGCGGCTTTCATTAACTGTGAATGGATTAGTTACCTTTAATGACGGTGATGATCATGATTGATAGAGGAACAAACGGCATCCTGATCATGCGAATTGTCCTTATCTTCCATTTGGATTGTAACATGTCCAATTCCAAGGTGAATTAACTTGTGTTCCACTTCCCTTAATATCCTTTGACTATCCTTAAAATTAACCTGTTCATTTACGACAACATGGCATGATAATGCATTTTTACCGCTCGTAATGCTCCATATATGCAAATCATGTACATTCACAACACCGCTAACCGAAGTTATCTCTTGAGATACTTTCCCCATATCAATTCCTTTTGGCGTCCCTTCCATTAATATGCTGATAGTCTGTTTTACAATTTTCCAGGCACCAAACGCAATTAAAAGAGCAATAAGAACGCTCAGAATTGGATCTACAATATCCCATCCTGTAAATAAGATAATCAATCCTCCAACTATAACACCTGCTGATGCCAGAGCATCTCCAATCATGTGAAGTACAGCACTTTTGACATTAATATTATTTTCTTTTCTCATTCCTAATCCTAAATAAAGATTCATCAGTAAACCAATCAATGCACTTATAAACATCCATGTGCTCTCTACTGGCTGCGGATTTTGAAAGCGGTCAATGGCTTCAAATAGTATTACCACAGCAATCACAATTAACGTCATCGCATTAATAAACGCAGCTAGAATACCAGAACGATGATACCCATATGTGTAGTTTTTTGATGCTGGTTTTTGAGATTGGTGCATGGCAAACCAGGATAGTCCGATTGCAGCGATGTCAGTTAGAACATGACCAGCATCAGAAAGCAGTGCCAAACTATGAGAAAGAATTCCTCCGATTAATTCTACAACAAGAATAATGATGGTTAGGAAAAAGGCTAATTTCATTTTTTCGATAGGGGCGTGAGTATGGAAAACATCCCCGTGATCATGGGGTCGATCACTGTTATGACTTTCTGGCATTACAAGAAACACTCCTTTACGATAATAGCGTTGACTAGTATGATCAAATGCAATCTTTAATTGATTTTAGAATACTAATTGGTGATACCTAATTTTTCAATGGTTTCTTTATGAGAAAGAAGAAGTGCGCTTTTGATTTTTTATTAGGGGATACCTAATAAAAGTCCATCGTGTTTCGATAACCTTATTTTTTACTTTTCTTATCACTAAGTAATACTGGAAATGATAAACACACAAATTAGAATATGAACATATATTCATATTACTTTGTTTCAAATTTTACATGATTACTTCATCCAGTTCAAGTATCGAGATGGAATATATATTTCCTCAAAGGCAAAACATATAAAAAAAACTGTTGAGGTGTCATAATGATTTCCAGTCATAATCCAGGATTAACATCAGGTGAGATTGCAGCGCTATGGTCACAATATCTCAGTGATTCTGCTTCCGTTTGTTTTAACAAACATATGCTAATGCATTTGAAAGATCAACAAATAAAAGCCATTTTTGAACAAGCGATTTCACTTAGTGAAAACCACCTAGAGAAGATTAAAGCGTTTTTTAAAAAGGAAAACTATCCAATTCCTATTGGTTTTACAGAAAATGATTTAAAAGAGGATATTAAGCCTCTTTTTTCCGATAGTTTAAGTTTACATTTTATCAACATTATGGCTATCCATGGATGTCATGGTTATAGTGGTGCAGTTACTACATGCACGCGCAAGGATGTCCGTGATTATTTTACACAATGTATGATTTCTGCAATGGAAATTTGTAATCGAACAAAGGATGTTTTATTGGACAAAGGTTTGTATCACAGACCCCCATCACTACTTCCACCTGATAAACCAGAATTTGTTAAACATGATCAATTCCTCGCAGGATGGCTAGGTGACGTAAGACCTTTAAGTTGTATTGAGATTACTGATATTTATTTCAACTTAAAGAAGAGTATATTGGCAAAAGCAGTAACTCATGCTTTTAGTCAAGTTATCCAATCGAAGAAACTTAGAAAATTTTTATTGAAAGCAGTGGATACAAAAGATAAACATATTAAAACCTTTTATGAAATTCTAAATAAAGAGAATCTTCCTGCGCCACCTACATTAGATGCAGAGGTAACGGACGTAACTACCTCGCCTTTTTCAGATAAATTGATGATGTTTCATGTAGGTTTTTTATTTTCGACGGCGATGGTTTATTACGGAACAGGATTTGCCTCATCCCCAAGACGAGATTTAGCACCGAAATATTTATCTGCAATTGCAGATGACACACAAGTAGGCAATGAGTGGATGGGGTTAATGATTGACAACGGGTGGTTAGAGCAACCTCCATTAGGGCAAGATAGAGATAAATTAACAATGAAGTGATTCAAAAAATGATGTGTTTAACGATTATAAGGCCGAGGATTAGGTGATTTCCACAGAAGCTCCTGATCCTGTAACAAAAGAAGGAGGAGTTTTTGACTCCTCTTCAACCACTTTATAATACTCTATACAGAACAATATCCATCATATGGATACTTAATTCTATATTAGAATTTCTTTTCCTTTTCAAGTAAATCTATAATTTTATCTAGTTTTTTTCAATATCTTCTGAATGGGTATTTTTTAAAGAAGAATTAACAAGCATCCTTCTGATAAAAAGCGAAAAAGATACTACAAACAATAATATAAGTAGTATCATTATTGTCATAAATATTATTGAACCATAATCTGCATTCCCCATATATCTTCCCCACTTCCCCGTTTTACAATTTTAACATATTCTAACAATCATACTTTAATGATTCAACCTTCCTACTACATTCAATTTCCCCTCTCATTCTGACCGCTCTTCTCCTGTCTTACGATTTCGGCATATAGTCTATTGTTCTTCGAAAATAAGCAAAAAAAGATTGCTGATTCCTCAGCAATCCAATATATCCACTAATTGATTGTAACATGTTTTATAACTTTACTTTCTGCAAGCGCAATGCATTCAATACAACAGAAACGGAGCTAAATGCCATGGCAGCACCTGCAAGCCAAGGAGCTAGAAACCCTGCTGCCGCAATAGGAATACCGATTGTATTATAAGCAAGAGCCCAGAATAAATTTTGTTTAATGTTCCGAATGGTTTTCTTGCTCATAAAAATGGCGTCTGCAATACTGTTTAAATCCCCTCGGATCAGGGTAATATCGGCTGCTTCCATTGCTACATCTGTCCCTGTTCCAATTGCCATTCCAATATCTGCGGTAACCAAGGCTGGGGCGTCATTAATTCCATCTCCAACCATCGCCACTTTTCTCCCTCGTTCCTGTAGTTTCTTCACTTCTTCAGCTTTCCCGCTTGGCAGAACTTCTGCAATAACTTTATCCACTCCGACTTCTTTTCCAATTGCCCGTGCAGTACGCTGATTATCCCCTGTCATCATAATGACTTCAATACCGATGTTCTTTAAACGTTGAATCGCAGCTATTGACGTTTCTTTGAGGGTATCCGCAACGGCAATCATTCCTGCATATTCCCCATTTACTCCAACCAACATCACTGTTTTTCCATCTGATTCTAATATGTTCATCGTTTCAAGAGCAGATTCTACTTCAACATTGTTTTGTTTCATCAGTTTTTGTGTTCCAACTAAGATGGAATTGCCCTTTACCGTCGCTTGGATTCCATAACCTGGAATAGCGTTAAATTCACTTGCATCGGTTAAGGATATGTTTTTCTCCTTTACACCATTTACAATTGCTTGCGCTACTGGATGTTCCGATTGTTTTTCGGCAGTACCTACCAGTTCTAATAATAAGTTTTCAGTAAATCCATCCCTTACCACAACATCTGTTAAAACAGGTTCTCCATTCGTTACCGTTCCTGTCTTATCCAAAATAACCGTATCGATTAGATGCGTTTTTTCAAGGTGCTCCCCACCTTTGAAAAGCACACCTATTTCAGCTGCCCGACCAGAGCCTGCCATAATGGAAGTTGGTGTCGCAAGACCTAATGCACAAGGACAAGCAATCACTAAGACCGCGATAAATTTTTCAAGTGCGGAAGGAAAATCACCAGGATTTACCCAGATCAACCAGATTAAAAATGTAATAACTGCTATTCCCACAACAATAGGGACAAAGATACCAGAGATTTGATCTGCAAGGCGTTGAATAGGAGCTTTAGAACCTTGTGCGTCTTCTACTATCTTAATGATTTGAGCCAATGCTGTTTCTTTGCCAACTTTTGTTGCTTTAATCTTTAAAAATCCATTTTTATTAATGGTCGAACCGATAACAGCGTCACCAATTGCTTTATCGACTGGTACACTTTCACCAGTAATCATCGATTCATCAATAGCTGAATTTCCTTCCAAAATAATACCATCCACAGGTACTTTTTCACCTGGCTTTACAAAAACAATATCGTTAATTATTACTTGTTCTAGAGGAACCTCTTGTTCTACTCCATTCCGTTCCACGACAGCTGTTTTTGCTTGTAAACCCATTAGTTTTTTGATGGCCTCAGAAGATCTTCCTTTTGCTTTTGCCTCAAACAATTTTCCAAGAAGAATTAAGGTAATTAAAATTGAACTCGTTTCGTAGTAAAGTTCAACTGTTCCATGTGATCCAATGGACATAAAAGTTAGATATAAACTGTAAAAGAATGCAGCCGAAGTTCCTAAAGCAACCAGTACATCCATATTGGCACTTTTATTTCTCAGTGCTTTATAAGCACCGACATAGAACTGTTTTCCAATGATAAATTGAACAGGGGCTGATAATGCTAGTTGAACCCAAGGATTCATGAATACCATTGGAACATAGATAAAGGATGTAAAACTAAAGTGCCCCACCATCGCCCACAGTAACGGAATAGACAAAATGGCAGAAAAGATAAGCTTTCCTTTTTGACGCGCTATTTCTTTTTCTTTATAATTAGCAGCCTTTTCGCTGTTATTTTCATCTTTTAAAATCGCTCCATAACCAAGCTTTTCTACAGTTTTAATCACATCTTGAGCAGAAACTTCAAGAGGATTTAATTCTAGCGTTGCGCTTTCTAGCGCAAGATTTACGTTTGCATTGGATACTCCATTTAATTTGTTTAATCCTTTTTCGATTCGATTGGCACATGCCGCACAGGTCATTCCTGTAATGGCAAACTCGGTTTTTTCGGTGACAACATCATATCCTAAGCCTTTAACTTTCGCTTGAAACTCCCCAATATTCGTAACATCAGGATTATATTTAACTGTAGCATTTTCCAAAGCAAAATTAACATTGGCGGATTCTACGCCCTCTACTTTATTTAATCCCTTTTCGATTCGATTGGCACAAGCTGCACAGGTCATTCCTGCAATTTGAAGATGGACCTCTTTTTTATTTTCACTCATTTAACCCACGTCCTTTTATACCTAATGGGGGTATATATTTTTGAAAAAGAAAGCGCTCATCAAACATGAGCACGTTCTCCTTTTACTTCATACCCTTGATCGTCAATTGTTTCTTTAATTTGTTCAAGAGTTACTGCTTCAGGATTGAATTCGATATCCACTAAGCCTTCTGATAAATGTACTTTTACCATCTGTACTCCATTTAATGCACCGACATTACTTTCCACTGCATTAACACAATGTCCACATGACATTCCTATTACTTCTAAAGTTACTTTTTTCATTTTAAACACTCCTTTTATTTTTTCATTAGTTTTTGAACAGTGAGTAACAATTCATCTAATACTTCTATATCTCCTTCTTGAAGTCGGTCGACTACACAACCTTTTAAATGACCTTCCAGAAGAATTTTTGCTACGCTATTAAGAGCAGATTGTGTGGCAGCAATCTGGGTAATGACATCATCACAATAAGTATCTTTTTCAATTAGCCCTTTAATCCCTCTAATTTGTCCTTCGATACGATTTAACCGTGTCGCTAAATTCTTTTTTACATTATCAGAATGATGGCTTTTTCTGTCACAATGTTCTAGTTGGCCATCGATGAGCTCATTTATTTGTTCCATGCATAAACACCCTTTCTACTTTTACTATACCCCCCTACTGTATGTGGTATATCATCATCATACATTACCCCCCTACCCTATGTCAATAATGAAATTTCATTAAATTTATATTCATTCGGTCTGGTTTATTATGTCCTATCTCTTATATTTTACTTTTACGAGAGATTATTCCACTATTTTGCTCATCTGCATACTTTCTTCACATTTTTAGGATAAAATAGTTTTATTTAAGGTACAGGTGATTCAAATGAAGATTTCTTTGAAATTAGGGTTATGGTTTTTTGTATGCATTATTTTAATTGAGACTATTTCTATGCTTTATTTACACAATCATGTGATTCATTCACGAGTAAACCAAGAATTACAGTCCCTTAAAGCAAGAGGAAATAGCCATCGTGATGTATTGGAAATTTCATTTAATGATAGCACTCTAAATCATATAGGGTTAATGGAATCTCATACTGATACCGAAGTGGTGATTACCAATAAAAATGGAAAGGTTCTCCTCTCCTCAGGACCAGTCTCCGAAAGTATCGATAAGATTTTACATAAACCAATTGGAAAATTAAATCGAAATGGTAAAATCATTCAAGCCGATTGGAGAAAAGAACACTTCATTTCAACTGTTACGAACTTTAAAGTAGACGATGGTAATCAGGGCTATGTTTATATGTTTAAAAACACGAATGATGTACGAAGGCTCATTTCTCAACTTAATAGGCATTTTATATTCGCCTCGATCCTCATATTATTGTTTATGTTGATTACCATCTTCTTTTTATCCAGGGCGTTAACGAAACCTCTAATTTCCATGAAGGAGGCAACGAAGAAGATCAGCAAAGGAGATTTTTCCGTTACCCTTCCTCCCCCTTCAAAAGATGAATTAGGGGAACTTTCAAGATCGATTCAAACATTAGCAAATGACTTGAATTATTTAAAAAAAGAGCGGAACGAATTTCTTGCTAGTATTTCTCATGAACTGCGTACCCCTATAACGTATGTCAAAGGGTATTCGGACATTGCAAAAAGAAAGGGATTAACCGAAGCGGAACGGGTTTATTATCTAGAGATTATTCATGAGGAAGCGGCGAGAATAAACATGCTTTTAGAAGAATTATTTGATTTTGCAAAGTTAGATCAAAATACATTTACAATCACAAAGGAAAAGGTTCATCTCAGTTCCTATTTGCAATCTATCTATGAAAAGGTTTTACCAGCGTACCAAAATAAAGGCATTCAATTATTGCTGAAATGCCAAGAAAGTATTTTTATTGAAATAGATCCTACCCGTTTTGAACAGGTATTGATGAATCTATTAGACAATGCTTTAAAATATTCAAATAATCCTGCGACTACTCATATTAAGGCATTTATAAAAAACAGGGAGGTCCATATATCCATTTGTGACCAAGGAATAGGAATTCCCCAAACAGATCTTCCTTATATTTTTGACCGTTTATATAGAGTAGATAAATCTCGATCAAGGGCTTCAGGAGGGTTTGGTATTGGACTTGCTATCGTGAAAGAGTTAGTTGAAGACCATTGTGGAGACATACTCGTTAAAAGTGAAGTTGGAAAAGGAAGTTGCTTTACCATTGTATTAAAGGAGAATTTCAGATGAGAACTGTACTATTGGTTGATGATGAACAGAGAATGCTTGATCTCTTATCCTTGTATCTAACTCCCAATCACTATCGCTGTATTAAAAAAAATTCTGGAATAGATGCATTAGCCTATTTGGAAAGAGAAGAAGCAGAAGTCGTTCTTTTAGATATTATGATGCCAGAAATGGATGGTTGGACCACTTGTCAAAAGATCCGTGAGATATCAGATGTACCTATTATTATGTTAACTGCACGAAACGCCAAAGAGGAAATTATTAAAGGCTTAAAAATGGGTGCTGATGATTACGTTTCAAAACCATTTGATGAAGAAGAATTACTGGCGAGAATCGAGGCGGTCATTAGAAGAACAAAGGATAAAACAGAAAAACGGCTACATTTTAAAGGATTAACTATTGATAAAAATGCATTAGAGGTCTGTTATCAACATCAAAATCTATGGTTGACTCCTAAGGAAATCTCCCTTCTTTCCTTTTTTTTACAATACCCAAATAGAGTCTTTTCCAGGGATCATTTACTTTCAAGCATTTGGGGATTGGATGTTGAGACTGAAGACCGAACAATAGATTCCCACATTCGTAATATTAGAGATAAATTACGGCAAGTTAGCTTCCCCGTAGATCAACACTTAAAAACGGTTTGGGGAGTAGGGTATAAATGGAGTACTTAATTTGAATAATTGGATAAGGAAAACAGCTAATGCACCTGACATTAGCTGTTTTCCTATCTTATTTAGAAGTTACTTCTTCTTCGGTTACCCATTTGTGATTTTTGACCTCTGGACCACCAGTGGTAGGTTTGTAATCAACCATATAAACCGTTGTCTTTTCTGACGAGACGATTTCACCTATTGCCCCTTTCATCCCTTCCATGTGATCTGCCTCTATCACAACCTTTGTTCCGGGTTTCAATGTCTTATCTCCAGCTTCTTTCAATTCTTCTTGGATAACCCATTTATGATTTTTCACCTTTGGTCCACCAGTTGTAGGCGTGTAATTCACAACATAAGCGGTTGTATCAAAAGCTCCTGAAATAGTGGCTTCTGCATCCTTCATTCCTGCCATGTGACCCTCTTTAAGGATTACTTTATCACCTACCTTATACTTTGGATTTTCGGCAACTTTTAAGCCTTTTGGAACTTCACCAGAACTCGAGTGCTCCATATGATCCATTTTCATATTGCTGACAGACTCAGATTCCATATTTTTATTGTCTGTTGATTCATTGCTTTTACCACATGCTGCTACCCCAAAGATAAGCATAAACAAAGCAATTACCATTATGAATTTTTTTATCATTTTAATTCCTCCCTTTTAATAAATCTCGTTTCGATTTATTAGAATAACAGATAAATTTGCAGAAAATATGCACTTACTTTTACAAATTTCTTATGTAATGAATATAGCTTCTTGTATTCCCTATATTCTATCTAAATAAACAACCCTGAATAAATGAAAAGCAAGGGGAGCAGCCCCTCCCTTGCTTTTGGATCCTACCTAAACTTTATAAAACAAAATACAAGTTTCGTTTTTCTTGTCAAAATATCCTGTTAACCTTGCCTCCATTTCTCAATATATCCCCTATATCTCACCACTTACAGAAGGAGAAAATACGAAATAGACGGCAAAAATGTTCTTATCAATAGAAAAAGCCAAAATAGTGTAAAGGATAAACCAAACCTGAAAACGCCGACATTTCCCAAATAAAGATAACAAAACCTTCTCATACCCTACACATTATTATCAGGTAATGCACGCATTTTCGCTACTAACCAATTTCTCCCTCACCTAAAACATTGATACGTTCTTAAAGAATATGACTTAATTCTTGCTGACTTTTTTTATATGGATTCACTCGAAAAAAGCCGGCATTTTTATGCCGACTTTTTCAACACTATAGATATTTCCTTTGAACACTCCTGCCATCATAACTAAACAGCATTTCTTTACCTTCCACTGTCGACTCCAGATGGACCGGTCTTCCCCAAAGCTGATGCACATATGGAAGCACTTTTTCTAAATATTTCAAATCGAGTTCAATTCCCTCAAACCAATGTTTCAAATAAAGTTCGCCATTTTTCATATAATCTCCGTCATTAACCGTTATATAGGGGAATCCTCCATTAACTCGCATGCTGACGAGCTGATCTCGTACCTCTTTCCATTCCTTGTCAATAACTTTATAATCGCGTCCTTGCTTTTGAAATAGATACATATCTTCACGCGTTACAAGGTCTTTTGTTAAGTAATTTCGTAAAAACGAGATATCTGACTCTATCTCTCGAACTTCAAAGATTTTTTCACGGCCAGAGTTTGGTTTTTCTCCCCGTTTAATCATTTCCTCCGTTGGATTATTCCAGCGTTCTTCGATATCCTCAAAAATTTTCAAGCCCAGGTAATATGGATTAATTCCGGTTTTAGAAGGTACTACTACACCCGCGTTTAATTTAGCAAATTCAATGGATTCATCACTTGTCAGGTCCATCTCGCGGAGTATTCGTTGATGCCAGTAGGATGCCCAGCCTTCATTCATGATTTTAGTTTCCAGCTGTGGCCAGAAATAAAGCATTTCTTCTCTTATCATCGTCATAATATCTCGCTGCCATTCCGTTAATTCACGGCTATATTGTTCTATAAACAGCATAATATCTTTTTCTGGCTGAGGTGGAAACTTCTTTACTTTCTTCTTTTCCACCGGTTTTTTATCCCTATCATCAATAGCCCATAAATCATCATATGGAGTAACAGGTTTTTGTTCCTCTTCTTCCCATTCCTCTTCATCCTCGATACTCCATGAAAGTTTTGGCCGCATTAATGATGGATCAATATGTTCTTCAATAGATAAAACTGCATCGATAAACTTTTCCACTTCTCTTTTTCCATATTTAATTTCGTATGCCCTAATTCTTTCAGCCGTCGCTGCCATACTTTCAACCATATCACGTTTCGTATTTTGAAAGCGAACATTGTTTTTAAAGAAATCACAATGTGCCAATACATGGGCAACAATTAGCTTATTTTGTATTAATGAGTTGGAATCAAGTAAGAATGCATAACAAGGATTCGAATTGATAACAAGTTCGTAAATTTTGCTGAGACCTAAGTCATAATGTAGCTTCATTTTGAAAAACTGCTTACCAAAGCTCCAATGGGAAAAGCGTGTCGGCATTCCGTAAGCACCAAATGTATAGATAATATCAGCTGGACAAATTTCGTAGCGCATCGGATAGAAATCGAGACCAAATCCGCTTGCAATTTCAGTTATCTCCGCTATCGATCTTTCTAAGGCATTTTTCTCATCGAGATTCAACCACGTCTCCCCCTTTTCCTTATAAAATCATTTCTTGCTCTTACAACAATGTATGAGAATAAAGGAAAAATCATGTAGTACATTTTGTTTTCAAACTGTTTCAAATGTAAATTTCTAATTAGGGGAAGGATAATGTTGCTATTTTATTTACATATTCGAAACCTATTTTATGCTACTATTATGAAGGAGGTTGATTGAGATGTGGCTGTTTATCGCCGTTTTTATTATCATTATCGTAGGAACCATCATCGGTTCTCGCTATTCCATAAAATTATTTAATGAAAACAGCAAGAAGAAATTCCTTCCTTTTGGAATTGCTTTTATCATTGCCGTTGTGTCAGAAGTTATTTATTTTTTTGGGGCAAAGCATATGAAACTTTCCATTGATGTTTCTCTTAGCTGGATGTTTTTCAATATGGCTCTATTTTTCGCTGCGGGGGTCATTTATTTTTCAGCATACCTTATAAGAAAAGATTAAACCCTTAACCATTGCTGATAGGGCATTAAAACTTGAGAAGAAAAAACGAACGGACTGGTTCTCGCCAATCCGTTCGTTTTTTTTTATATATTTTTTCTTAACCAATACATTGGAATGATACTTATAAATAGAAGTATGGACGCGAAAATATAAATATTCCGAACCCCCGCAATTTCTACTGCGGCACCTGAAAACAAGGATGCTAAACCAAAAGTGAATGCGGCTATTGCCCCTTGGGTTGCATATACTTTTGGTAATCGGTTTAAATCTGTCTTCATTTGCACCAAAGTCTGCAAAATAACCGCCTTTTGCTGATCAAATACACCAAACAGAAAGGATAGTACTAAAGCTAGAATAGGAATGCCATTAAGCCCAAAGGCCAAAGTAACACATGCTGTACCAAATCCACAAAGGATTAATATTTTCTTTTGATGAGTACGGTAAGTGGCATGATATTTTAACAAAATAACACTAGCGATGATGAGACCTGCAATAAAAGCACTGTTTATAAAACCCCACCATTCCTCACGGACATGCAGCCGTTGATCTACAAATATGTACATGATAGCCGCTATCCATACAACACTTGCAATCGTTTCCATCCAATTAATCCCTTGAATTTGCAGAAGTGTTTTATTTCTCCAAATTTCCTTCCAGCCTTCTGATAGCTGTTGTATATAGGTTGAAAAACCTTGTTCACTTTTTTGTTGTACATGTTTTTCATGAAAGAAAGGAATACTATACATAAAAACAGTACTAATTAAGTAGAATATGCCAGTAATCAATAAAGTACCCTCTGGCTGTATTAATGCTGTTACCAGTCCTCCTGCAGCCCACCCCGTAAATTGGATAGATTGTTCCATCGTCGACAAGAAGCCATTTGTTTTCATTAATTCTTCCCTTTTTACGATAGTCGGTACAAGTGCATTGGAAGCGGGAAATGCCCACCCGTCTAAAAATGCAATCAAGGCGGCCAATAAAAACAGAATCCATATAAAAGAAACACTTTTTAATACCACAAAAAATAAGCAAAAGATGAAAATCGTTTTTATCGCTTGCGAAGTTGCTAATAAATGTTTTAGGGTATAGCGATCTAATAGAATAGGCGCGATTACGCTGCTAATAAATTTGGAAAAAGTTATCACAAAAGGGACAAATGTCATTTGAAACGCCGAACCGGTTGTTTGATATATAGCAACTATCAGAGCAACTATATATAAAACATCACCTGCGTTGGCAAAGGATTGCCCGACCCATAAATATCGGAAGGCTTTCGAACGCATTGCTTCTCCTCCTTAGTATTATTTATTTTTCTGTTTTAGAGGAAAAACATCACATTGGATAATCACCTTTCGTTTCTTTTTCATTATTTTAACATATTCGGTATTTTTACGAAGAACATTTTATAAGTAAATGATTTAAATGTTGTATCATTCCACCTCATCCAATCGAGATACCTCGCCCATTTTTATGATTTGCCTTTTTTCAATCCAATATCCCCAACTTTTACTGCGTCACTATATCTTTTTTTTGCATACACTAAAAACAACTCCTAAAATAATGCTTTCAATGATGGGCTGGAAAATTCCCATTAGTGTTAGTTAGCGAGTTCTTTTTTAGGAAAAGAACTAGATAGGAGGGAAAAAATGAACAGTGTTGATTATGATCGTGCGCTTTACTATACCCATCGATCACAATGGGATAATTTGCTCATTTTAATGGTGAGAACGAAAGATGATATGCTTTCGAAGCGAATCGAACGATTATTGCACGCTTATCATTTTTCTCATGATTATTCCGTTATAGAACGAAATTTGTATTCCCTTCTACGGTATATTGACCATGCCAATGAAGTAGGAAGACATGACGAAACTGTTATCGAAGATGCCTATTCAAATATGAGATAACAGTTAAAACGGCTTTCCTGATGGAGAGCCGTTTTTTTAATGACTTTTTGATAATAATTGACCAGATTAAACTCCGACTTGTCTAGTGGATTTCTTCGAGTTCTACATGAACTTTCTTCATAAAATCTTCCACAAGATTTTGAAGTTTATTATTACTTTCCTCTAAACTTTTCGTATGAACACTAAAATAAAATTTCACCTTTGGTTCTGTTCCTGAGGGACGCAAACAAATCCAAGAACCGTCTTCCAAATAATATTTTAAAACATCGGATTTAGGCAATTCAATAGCTTCTGTCGTGTTATCACGCACATATATTCGTTTGCTTGTTTTATAATCCTCTATCATGGTCAAATTACTATTATTTAATTGGGCTGGCGGTTCTGAACGAAAACGTTCCAATAACTGCCCGATTTTCTCTGCACCTTCTTTACCTTTTAAGGTTAAAGATTTAAGGTCTTCTCGGTAATAGCCAAACTGCTCATATATATCAAGCAGAGCATCATATAAAGTCTTACCTTGTTTTTGATAATAGGCACAAGCCTCACATGCTAAAATGGCGGCTTGCACAGCATCTTTATCGCGAGCAAAATCACCGATCAAATAGCCATATGATTCTTCATAGCCGAATAAAAATTTATACTCACCGGTTGCCTCGTATTGCTTAATTTTCTCACCGATAAACTTGAAACCAGTTAATACATCTTCTGTCGGGATATTATAATACTGTGCAATTTTCCGGCCGATTTCGGAAGTGACAATGGTTTTAAAAACTTTTCCATTCGCAGGGATGGTTCCTTTTTCTGCTTTTTGAGATAACAGATAATGTAATAAAATAGCTCCAGTTTGGTTACCGGTCAATAATACATATTCCCCATTTTTATCTTTTACAGCAACCCCTAACCGGTCAGCGTCCGGATCCGTAGCAATTAATATATCCGCGTCATGTCTTTTTCCATAAGAAATAGCAAGCTCAAATGCTGCCTTTTCCTCTGGATTTGGTGATGCTACTGTTGAGAATTGCGGGTCTGGATCCTCTTGCTCTTTTACAATATATACGTGTTGGTATCCAAATGCCTTCAATGCATTCTTAACCGGCTGCTCCGCTGTACCATGTAATGGAGTGAACACAACACGAATATCGGTTTCCTTAGCAAGCTCTGGATTCTCACTAATCATGAATAATTGCTTTAAATAAGCTTGATCTATTTTTTCCCCAATGATGGTGATGAAACCTTTGGATTTTAAATCCTCCTCTGGGTCCACCTTTATTTCGAGTTCATTTTCAATTTCATTTACTTTTGCAATTACCTGATCTGCATCGGCAGGCGGCAATTGCGCACCATCTTCTCCATAAACCTTATAGCCATTATATTCAGGAGGATTATGACTAGCTGTGATAACTATTCCTGAAAAAGCATGTAAATAACGGACAGCAAAAGATAATTCCGGAGTTGGACGAAGTTCTTCAAATACATATGTAGTGATTCCGTGTGTTGCCAAAGTTTTGGCAGCTTCCATAGCAAACTCCGGAGATTTATGACGGGAATCATACGCAATCACAACCCCGCGCGCTTTTGCCACATCCCCAAATTCTTCTATGTATCTGGCAAGGCCTTCCGATGCTTTACGAATGGTATATATATTCATTCGATTGGTGCCCGGCCCTAATTCACCACGCATTCCGCCAGTTCCAAATTCTAAATTTTTATAAAAAGCATCTTCTAATTGGAGTTCATTCTTTTCCAATTCATTTAACTGGCTGCTTAATTCCGCGTCCAGTTTTTCAAACTTCTTCCACTTCAAATACGAATTTTTCCACATATCAATATCCCCCTCTAGGGTTTGTACTAGATACTATATATACTAATGAATTTACTTTTTTAATTCAATGAGAGAATATGTCGAGAATAAAAAAAGCGGACGGACGAGTGGAAGATTCTTGTGAATAACTGAAAATAAAAAACCCGCATTGGTGGCGGGCTTAAATTAATAATTCATTTGCAGCTTTTTTATATATACTTAATGAAAGTTTCGATTTTACCGTAGCATTGAATTGGCAATAATAAAACGGGAAAAATATATCATATTTCTCCAAGATAGTAACATTATGATTAAAAATCTCTTCATAATTGGTTCCTGATGGATAATCCAATTTGTACTCTAATATAGAGATAATCGTTTGTAGTCCTGTTATTACTTGATATGCTTCTTTTAACGTATTGAAACATTCAAAGTGACGTTTTGACGTATATAGCACTTTAATTTTTTTGAAACTAGCAATTTCATCATCCTCATAATAGTTAGGGAAAATAAAAGTGTACATATACTCAGTAAGTTCTTGTATTTTCTTTTCCTGTTCTTGAGTCGATGCAAAAACAACTTTCAATTGAAACCCACCCTTTTAAAACTTCTCTCATTTTGGAACTTTTTCAAAGTTAAATAAAAATTTCTCCTCTATCCAAAGAAAATAATTAAAACAATTTCGTGGAAACATCCCTTTAATTATGTTAAGAATAACATAGAAAATACTGCAAAACTGTGGTAATTATGACCATGCGAAAGGACTTTCATTTTAAAATGGAGAAAAAAGATATATGGTTCGATCTAGAAATACCAGAAAAATGGGATAAGATTACGGTTGATCACCTCTTTAGAAAAATTTGGCTTGCCCCCAAAAAATTGATTCATCAATTCCGTATGGAAAAAAGTGTTAAGGTAAATGGAGAAAATGCAATATGGGAACGTCCGCTTCAAACAGGAGATATCTTACAGATTGCTTTGTTTCAAGAGGAAGATTATGGAGTCATACCAGATGCCATTGAAATTAATGTATTGTATGAGGATGAACATCTCCTGGTAGTCAATAAGCCTGCAGGGATGGAGACACACCCCAATGAATCAGGACAAATTCATACATTAGCAAATGCAGTTGCTTATCATCTTCAACAAAATGTAGAAAAACTCCGTGTCCGTCATATTCACCGATTGGACAAAGATACTACTGGGGCGGTATTATTTGCAAAACATGCATTTTCCCATGCATTGCTTGATCGAATGTTAAACGAAAGAACAATCAAACGTACTTATCTTGCTATCGTTCAAGGGATTATCAAAGAGCATACAGGAGTTATTGACCAGCCTATTGGCAGGGATCGTCATCATCCAACAAGAAGACGCGTTTCCAAAACTGGCCAGAATGCAGTAACCAGGTATACATTAGTAAAAACATTCCCATCTAAAAATCTATCAATGATTGAGTGCATTTTAGATACAGGAAGAACACACCAAATTAGAGTTCACTTAAGTTCCATCGGTCATCCGCTTGCTGGGGACGTGCTATACGGTGGTAAACCAATATATAAAAGACAGGCGCTCCATGCCAGAAAACTAGTTTTCACTCATCCTTTTACGGAGAGTAAAATCGAATGTGTTGCACCGTTTTTAGATAAGCCACCAATATTTCCAGAGATATAAAAAGAAATCGGCCAATTCACCGATTTCTTTTTTATTTTCTTGGTGATATTTTTCCATTGAAACCTTTGTTTCCACAATTTTTACTAGTATCACAGAAAAATTTCAACATCAATTCCTTACTATTGCATCGCTTATCCTATTTTTTCCACACTACACCTTTATTTCATCAATTCTCACTTCTTTTTCATCGCTTCATCAAGAAAATT
>Ga0224733_1055_pt1 | contig 22335 bp, 18 predicted proteins | sample IA12soil_GW_FP2_FD_161642 | JGI IMG/M metagenome (GOLD analysis project Ga0224733, IMG submission 161642) | Enriched cells from agricultural soil in Iowa, United States - IA12soil_GW_FP2(-) | ecosystem: Environmental > Terrestrial > Soil > Agricultural land | place: USA: Iowa | collected 2017-05-08
GGGGTCGACCCTCAACGGGCCGTGGGCTTCGATCAGATCGCGGGCATGAAGAATCGCGCGGGAGTCCACGTCGATCAACCCGTACACATCAGGTGAGTCACCGATGTGCGGGTGATCGTGAATGAAGGTGCGGCGACTACGCAGGCGGCCGGCGACTTCGACGAGGATCCACAACCGGTCGTAGCGGTCCCGTACCGGCACATGGCCGTGCGTGTCGGCGAGGATTCCGTACACAGACCACGTTGATTCGAATGTCCTCAAGATCAGCGCCGCGGATTCTTCGGATACCGGTGTGTCGAGCAGCTGTGTGAAGACCGGATCGAACGACCCCATTCTCGGGGTCACGCAGCGGTCCCACGAGAAGTACCGCGATGCCCGTCGACCCGCCGGTAGTACGAACGCCACACCACATCCGAGGTAATCGGCCGGCCACGATGACTGAACGGCACACCCGCCCAAATCATCGACCGAGGCGGAGTATCCGCCGCCACCATCGACGACAACTCCTTCCGGCAATCCGCCAAACGAGGGCACCGGAAACACTCAGCCTGCGCATCCACGCCCGCGCGATACGAGCCCTCATCCAGATCCCACGATTGAGGATCGACCGCGCACGCCAACACCGTCGGCGGCGGCACCGCGGCCCTCACGCGGCCACCTCCGAATCCCGGCGACGGCGCGTTGCTGTCGTCAACGACTCGTACAGGCCCAAGCGTTCACCGTCGACGATATTGCCGTGACTGTCATACACGTTGCCCGCCATGATCATTCGCTGCGGACCATCCCCACGTTCCACCGCCGCGGCCGCATCCATACGGCACTGCGCCAACAACGGGCACGCCTCACACGAGGAGATCGCGCGGCGCCACTCCACCACCGTGCGGCCATCCATCTCCCACGAACGTGACTTCCCCGCGCACAAACCCTTACCCGGATCGGCACCAACAATCGGCACCACACCCCGAACCTCCAACTCCACACGAACAGCTCGCACAGTCGGGCACACATCGCACTCCGACGAAAAAACGAACCCGCACCGCGCGCACCGACCAACCCGATCAGGATGATGCAAAGCGGCAACCCGAAGAAGATCGTCAGTACTGAACTGCGGCAACACGACCGCAGATGATCCCCGGCCCTCACGGTGCGTCAACTCACGCAACGCGGCCGCAGCCTCCGGGCACAACGGAACAAGCTCCGAAACACTCAAACCGCAACCATCGCAACGCCCGCCGATCGACGAATGCCGCGCAACAAGCCGACGAAGGACAAGTGTGGAGAGAGCTGCATACCGATTGCGGAACACGTCATCCGGACCTGATGGGTCCACTAAGATAGACATCGCAGAATCCTTTCTGCATCTGAAGAAAATGCTGGACGGGTTGCATCCCGTTTGGTCTGGTCCCTCGGTCGTTGGCGCGACTGGGGGACTCTTCCGTTTTTTGCTCTAGTTGTCTCCCTTGAGGTCGTTGACTATGACTTGGCCGCCATCTAAAACCGGTCATCTAAAAATAGCCGCGTGTGCGAATGGTATCGAGGAGGCGGCACAGTGTCTACTAATGACAACGAGATGCGAAGGGTGCTGGCTGTGAGTCGGCGAGTGATGCGGGGGTTTTCCCCGTCAAGTCTTGTGGCTGCGCGCCGCACTGCGGGGATGTCACGTGCGGAATTGGCGCGGCGGGCGGGAGTGGGTGAAACGACGATCCGGCGCTGGGAGCAGTCGAATTCCTCTCCGCAGGTTGATCTTCTGGCGACTGTGGTGGCGGAGTTGGGTGTAGAGATCGCCGATATCGTGCAAGTGCCTGAGGATGACAGGTACCCGGGTGATTGGCGCGTCTTGAAGGGTTTGACCCAACCGCAACTTGGGATGCAGGCCGGCTTGCGGACACCGATCGTTGGAGGCATCGAGCGGGGCGAAATTCCGTTGTCAGACGTCGTGGCGGAGAAACTTGCCCCGGTTCTAGGTGTCTCGGTTGACGAGTTGTTCGCTGCGCATATGCGGGTTCGTCATCGGGGGCCTGAGGCGCCCGCCTAGGTCCAGGCTTTTCTTTGGTCGCCTTCGCTGTCGTGCTGACTGATGAAGTTACGTCGTTTCGGCTGCGGTGGGTCACCGCCTGTCGGTCCTGACTCTGTAAAACATTGCTGCCCCTCACTGTCGAGGTCAGCCTAAAACCGAAAACTTACTATTGCAAGTTGCGTTGGGCAGCGGGACTTGCCAGTATTGGAAATTGAACATTGGACCAGTGCGCCCATCCAGCATGGCGATTGAGGACGGAGGGACGAACGATGAGCACATTCGCAGAACGGCTCCGACATCTCTTCGACACGGTGCACCCGAGAGATCGTGGTCCGTACACGCAAACAGAAGTTGTGGACATAATCCGCTTCGGCGGCGGCAAGATGACTACCGGGTACATGTCTCAACTGCTGAGTGGTAAGCGTCAGTCGCCAGGCGTAGAAACTGTTCGCGATATCTGCAATGTTTTTCATGTTCCGATGGACTACTTCAGTGACGAAGAAACGTATGAGTTGGTCAAGCACACCATCGCCTGGATCCAGGATGTTCGTGATAGTGAAGGTCAGCAGGTTGCAGCACGTGCCTACAACCCGTTTCGGAAGATGATGCAGTCTGGCGATGACTAGTTTCTAAGCGATCAACGCATATGCAATCCCCGTTGTGACCGCTCCGGCGATAGCTCCGACGATCACCTGGCCCTTGGTGTGATCTCCCAGGTGAACCCGTGACCATCCGATTAACGGAGTCAATGCGAGAGCAAGTAGCCACCAGGGCGACAGCGCAAGCGCCAAAACTATGGTGACCCCGGCTGAAACTCCAGTGTGCACACTGACTTTCCAGTGGAGAACGCTAGTGATCAATGCAGCCACCACAAGCGCCGACAATCCGGCAGTCATGAACGCGATCATTTGAATGGGTGCGCTCGCGATAATCTGAATGATCAACCCACCCAAGGCAACTGCGAGCAGTATGACAATGAGCAGGTGTCGTTCGCTGATGCTGGTGACGTGGTGATCGCCGATTTTCGACTTTCGCATCCCGTAGAGGATGACGCCCATCGGGACCACACCTGTGCAGATCGCGACGAAGATTCCCCATCCTGGCGTCCCGATGGAACACCCGAGGATCAATGAGGTCACGATGTTGATGACCCAGGGTGCACCAATCTCGGTGAGCAACCGTGCGATCCGGTCGTGTCCTGAGGCTTTTCCCTGTACTCGTGTTTCTGTCATTGCTCAAGGACCAACTTTCGCTCGATTTCACTGGCGTACGCATCACCCAGTTCTCGCGCCCAACGGACATCTGAAGTAGCTGCCCGTGCTCGGAGGTTGTCCGATCCCAATCCCTCCGGAATCCGATCAGTAATAATCCATTCCGCAACAGCATGTGCCACCTCTGTCCGGCTCAAGGCTGCACCTTGGTTCGGTAGAGCCTGTCGCTTGGCCTCCAAGCTCAGCGCGTCCAGCAGTTCCGCTGCGCGATCGGCGGCCCGATCAGCGGCGCCGCTTCCGGGCTCGGATGGCCGTAGGGCACCAGGCCAACGGGCAAGTAGCTCGGTGCGAAGGTCGTCAAAGGCCCGAAGTTGCGCTCGTGAGACGAGCGTAGTTCCCATCGCTGTAACCAAGACTCCCGCTGCGACAAAGAGAACGCCGACAACGGCCAGGAAGCGCGAGATTGCAAAGGGTGTCGGGGTCGGATCGATCAGTCCCCACCGTGCCGACCCCAGGTAGCCAATTCGGAGTGCGGCGTATGCGCTGAGTGCAGCGGCTCCGGGGGAAATGATGATGAGCCCCCAGCCGGTTGCCGTCCGCCGGTCTGCTTGCCGAATAGCGACGATTGTCACCATCAAGCACAACAGAAACGGATAGGCCATGCCCAGCATCAGGCCCTCTGCATACCCCGGAAGAAATGCGTATTGGTTGTCGAAAGTCCGGTTGTCGGGGTTCGATGCCGGCCACGGAGTCTTGAAGAAGAAGTAGAACGAGAGCGCTGCGGTGACAACTGAGAGTGAAATATGTAGCCAAAGTAGCTTTTTGAGATGCCGGGAGCTGGTGACGGTTGTGAACACAATGGCGGTGCCGACGCAGATACCGCAGACGAGCAGCATTTTGATTGTGCCGGGTATTCCAGCCCCGAGTGTGACTCTGACAGCGCTCTCGACCGTTTTCACGTTGAGCGCCATATGAATCGACATGCACAGTAGAACAATGACTGCGCCTGCCAGAGTCCACGACCTGGAAAACCACCAACGCTGGATCCGGGTGGCCGCTGCAGTGGCGAGTACTGCCGCCGCGAGAGCAGTGATCAACCGAGTGCCTCATCCAGTCGTGAACGAACCGAAGGATTCTGCGCGCGACGTGTGACGTGAAGCCGCCGCAGAAGCAGACTCCCGAATGCTTCAGCCTCGGCTTCTTCCGTCGAGACGGTGTCCACACAATCGCGTCGAAGCATCAGAGTTCCAAGATCACGCAACGCGGGTGGGAGGAAGTCGGTGGCCAAATCGATGGCCGGTCTGCCGGAGTGGTTCAACGCGATATGTCCCAACTCATGAGCAATCGTTCGGTCGCGAGCATGAACCCACCCTGCACAGGACACTTCATCGCGGTCGTGGTGTCGGACCCATTGACCAAATACACCGGGCGGGAGGACTGCGTCGTCCAGCACGGACAGTGGGCGTCCGCGGTCGCGCGACAATGCTTCGGCCATACCTTCAAGGGTTCGCGCTTCGTCGCCTACTGCAATGCGGAACAGGCGCTCGACTGCTCGAGCGACGGTTTTGTCTGCCACTTCGGGGCACCTCCTCACCGAGTATCCCCTACGGCCCCAACCGAACACCGTAGTCGTTGTTGTTGGTATCGCTCAACTGGGCGCTCAAGACTAGCGCAGTCACGGGCTCGCACAGTCGAGCACAAGACACGCTAGGGTCGTCCGAATGTCGCCTAACTTGCGCCCCTCACGTCGACGCGCTGCCTGCGTGGCTATTGCGGCGGCAGGTTTTCTGCTGACAATGAGTGCGTTGGCGCCCACCTATGCCAAGGGTCAACTGGTGAAAATTCCGTTGAGCATCGATGCGGCAACAGTGTCGACGGGTACTGCAGTATTGCTCGATGCTGCGGCGTTAGCGAAGGGCAAATTGGTTGTGGACAGCAATGTTCCGATCACAGTCCAGCAGCGCGTCACTGCCGAAGATCCGTCAGGATCCGACGTGGTGACCCTGCAGTCGGCGGTTCAGATGGTGCGGGACGATCGGGTCGGTACGGCAGCGATTGTGAATGCGAGCATCGATCGTTCCACTGTCGACAGGATCTCGGCGATCCCGGTCGAGGAGCCGATCGGCTCGATCCAGACCGTGATGGACAAACCGGCGGAAGTTGTTGCCCATGAGGGACTTCAATTCAAATTTCCGTTCGACACTCAGAAACGAACGTATCCGTATTTCGACTCGACACTGCGGGATAGCTACGACGCGACCTTCATTGCGGAGGGTGAAATTGAAGGCGTTGACGTCTACAACTTCCGTCAGGAAATCGCGCCCGTGGAGATTGGTACGGAGATCACATTGCCCGCCTCCAGTTGGGGGAAAACAGGAACAAGCCCAGTCACCATGAAGCGTTTCTATGGCATCACGCGCGAACTGTCAGTCGAACCCATTTCCGGCGCCATAATCCAAGTGCAGCAACACTATAGGCAATATTTTGCGACATCCGCTTTAGCCCCTGAAACCATCACGATCATCGATGTAGCCCCCAAACTCGATTCCCAGACGCAGCACGAACAGATCGAACGAGCCGTCATGTATCGAGACCAAATCCGGTGGGGGACGGATTACGGCCCGGCAATCGGGGGCTCGGTCGGGCTACTGCTTCTTCTTGGTGGGATATATCTCGGATGGATATCAACGAGACCCAGACCACAATCTCTGATAGTCCAAAATGAGAAGTCCGGCGATCTTGTGACTCGATAGATGCCGGAACTGATCGCGTCGGACCGCACTTTCGCTGTTGCTAGTGAGAGTTGCAATCGACATGCATGGCGAGGTTAACCTTTTCGGCTGAATTGATCACCCAGTGTGGGGGTGTTCGCTCGTTGAGTTGGATTTCCACGTCACCTGGTTGGGGGACGTCCCAGGTGACGCCTCTGAGGAACTGGTTGGTTGTTCCGAATTTTTCGTTTAAAGCGATTTCGTGGTCGAGTGAACTCTGCGAAGTCGTGAATTCTTTCGCGGCGTAGTTCAGTTGAGGGTTTTCGATGGTGACGGTTTGGGATCCGTGGGTGAGGACTGCATGCCAGCCGTTGGGCTCGGTGATGTCGACGGTGAGGTTGTCGCCTTCGCCTATGCACTGTGCGTGGACCTGGTTGGCGGCAGGGAGTGTGATTTTGTCGTCGGCTTGTTGGTCGCCGACTCCGATTACCAGGTCTCCTCGCCACGAGGAGGATTCAGCTGGTGTGACGGTGCCGGCACGACCGTTGTTTGCGCTGGTGGTGGCGCTGCCGCCGTTGTCGTTGGCGGATGTCGAGTCCGAGCATGCGGTCAGGATCAGGGGTGCTGCGAGGATCCCGGTGACTGCGATGGCGGTGGTGGTGCGCTTCATGTGTGTTTCCCTCCAATGTGGGTTCGCGGGCCTGTTAGGGTCAGTTTCTCCTGAAAACGTTTGTGCCTGAGTCTTGTTCGGCGGTTCGTTCCTGTTGGTACGAACATAGTCGATCGGTACGAATCCTTTGTCGTACAGCCACGGTGGGGAGTGGTGGTCAGTAGCGGATGGTGTCGAGGAGCCACTGGTCGCCACCTTTGGTGAGGGTCACCCAAACCGTGGTATCGGTTGCGACAGTGCTGGTTTCGTTTTCGTTGATTGCGGTTTGGTGGATGCTTGCGACTCGGTGGATGAGTGCGTCGGTGTCGGGTGGGCAGCCAGAGCATCCAAGGGTCACGTTGGCGGCCACTTTGGCGTTGTCGGAGGCCCATTGTTTCCACTGTGCTCCTGGTCCTCGTTCGGTGTGCGTGTCGACGAGCAGGGTCTGTGCCAGCGTGTCGGTGAACCATTCCCGGGCGCGTGCGTATCCATTGGTGGGGCTACGGTCCGTTGCCGGGTACCAGGTGAACGCCACGGAAAGTGCCTGGCGAGCGATGTTTTCAGCCACCTCCGTATCCGGATCCGCGGTGACGTCGATTGCTGTCGGAGCCGGCGAAGTCGAAATGGTCAGCGGCGCCGGTGCTGGGGCGATCTGTTCAGCTGTCTCGGTTTCCGTCTCGTTGCCCCAATCGAAGAGGAAGTACACCAGTCCACCGACGAGGAGGACAGCGACGGCAAGCAGAACCAGCTTGCGTGCGTTGCTCACAGAACCCTCCTGGCTTTCATATCGCTCTGCAGTGGAGCTTGTTTGACGACGTCCCCCGTAGTGGGAGCATGGATCATCTGGCCTCCGCCGATCGCGACGCCGACGTGCCCCGGACCTGTTCCGGCCCACGAACCGAACACCAGATCCCCGGCTTGTGCTTGGTCGATAGGGATCTCGACTCCGACGTTCCACTGCTGTTCGGATGTCCTGGGCAGGGTGATCTTGTTTCCACTTCCCTGGTAGATGGCGTAACTGGTCAGTCCGGAGCAGTCGAATCCACCGCCGGTAGTGCCGTCGATGTTGCCGCCGCCCCAGACGTACGGGGTGCCGAGGAATTGGCGGGCAGCGTCGACGACCTGCGATCCGGACGCCGAACCGGGCGAGACGATCAGTTCCCCGCTACCTCCGGGGGACGCGAACTCTGCCTCGTATGCAAGGACTTTCGCGACGTAGGGCTGTGTCTGGGTGGTGTAGTCGCCGCCGCTGGGCATTCCGCCGGCATTCTTCACCGCGCCTTCACCCGCGTTGTAGGATGCGATGTAGAGCGATTTGGGATCGCCTTTGACTGATCCGTCGGTAATCCATCCGTCGACCTGGGCCGCGATGGCGCAGAAGTATCGGCCTTGAGCCATGATCGCGTCCCCGTCGTCCCAGATCGAGATCTTGCCGTTGCTGTCGTCGTCCTGGCCGTAAGAAGCAAATGTTCTCGGCATGAACTGCGTGATTCCCTTAGCGTCGCTCGCGGAGGTCAGTCCACGGACCAGGCCGGATTCGGCTTTTGCATCTGCGGCCAGCAGCGAGGGCTTGATCTGGGGGCAGATCGATCCGGCTTTGCGGAACCACGGCTCCATCTCTGGGGGAACGGATCCGGCTTTGAGATCGCCGCCACCTGCCACGCCGAAGCCGTCGCAGTCGATCGCCGATGACGAGGCGGCCAGCTCGATGGCAGGAGAATCACTGCCGGCTTCGCCGGCGGGGGAGGGCGCTCCGCCGAGTTTGGTCATCGGATCGACGGCGGTTCCGCCCTGCAGTCGTCCGCCGTCCCAGTATTCGAAATGCAAGTGTGCGCCGGTGGATTGGCCGTTGTTTCCGATGTTCGCGATGTGGTCGCCGGCCTTGACCTGCTGGCCTTCCGTGACGAGGACACCGTCGTCGAACATGTGGCCGTAGACGGTGCTCACGGGTTTGCGGTCGACGAGCGAGTCGAGCACGATCCAGTTCCCGAACCCGGATGCGGGCCCGGCCTTGACTGCAACGCCGTCGAGTGCCGCGTAGATCGGTGTCCCGACGGGGCCGGCGAAGTCGACGCCTTTGTGTTCGGTTCCCCAGCGAGGCCCGAATGGGGACGTGAACGTCGTCGTTCCGTTCTTGGTTGGCTGGGTGATCGGCCCCGATGCTTTCAGTTCGGTGTTGCCGGTCGCCGAGGTGGCTTTGTCGTCCCCCTCGCTCGACGAGTATCCGCCGCAACGGTTGTGGGGGATCACCGGCTGCTGGGTGCATCCGGACAGCCCTAGGATCGCAGCGGTGGCAGCGGTGACGATCAGGGCCACCGCCTCACGGCGGAGACTCACAGCGTTCCTGGGAGCGGTGTGTCGAGGTCGGGAATCGGGATGGGGCCGGGAACAGGAACAGGTGCCGGTTCGAGGTCCGCCGAGGGAACAGCGACCGAGCTGGTCGATGTCGGCGTCGTGGTCGAGGTAGTGCTCGGCGAGGTCGTCGACTTCGGAGCCGTGGTGGTTGTTGGAGCTTCCGAGGTCGGTTCGCTCGCGAGGGAAGGTGCGCCGAGCTTGTCGATCTCGCTGCGGTCCAGGGTGGGCAATGGATTCTGGACCTGCCACGTCGAACCCTTTTCGGTGCCCGACACTTTGAGCGTGATCCGCAAATTCCCCGCCTGCGTCGGGACGATGACCTGCACGGCGCTCTCACCGCCGGTGCCGGCCACGATCTCACTGCGCGTCGGGCCGGTGATCGCGACCGGTACGAGCGGGCGGGCATTGACCACCGTCACGCCGGGCGCTTCGGCGGCGTGCACGCCCAGCTTGGTCTTCCATTCGCTGTTCGAGAGTGACTGATCGACGTAGACGTGCGCGTAGGCCATCGCTGTCGCCGGTGCACTCTCGGCAACCGAAGCGATCGACTTGCCGGCAATCGAGGATTCGGTCACCTCGGTCAATTCATAGCTCAGATCCGGCGCCGCAGATTCTGCGTCCGTCGCAGTCGTCGCGGCGGAGGCTGGGATCTTCGAGGCAGTGTTCGACGGGGTCGGGGATTGGCCGAACACCGCTCCCGCCACGAACAGCACACCGAACGCAGAGACGATCGTGATCGTCAGATTGGTGCGCGAGTGCAGCACCCACCGCCGGATCGGTGCGAGTACGGGATTGGCTGCGCTGGAGGACATCAGCTGAACCTGCCGGTTGAATCAGACGAAGTACCTGCGGAGGTCAACGACGGCGTCCACAGTCGTGCCGTCGACCGCGGAGGAGTCGCCGAGTTCGAGCGCGTCGCACGCGAACGGGGTGTCGTAGACCCGGTGGGGGCATCCCGCAAGGGCGGTGTGAACACCTTCATCGGCGCGATACTCGCCCGCGGGCCTCCGTCCCATGTCTCACTCACCGACGAAGTGCTGCGCGGTGAACCGGCTTCGGTTCCGATCAGCTGTCGAGCGAGGGTGCGGCTAGGTTTGGCAGCGGGACCGGCGGTTTGTGGTCGATCCGACATGGGCCGCTTGGTGCCCGCGGAACTCTTGGCGGTACCGGCGAGGCTTCGGCGCCGCACGTCCTGGGCGTCCTTCCGTGAATCCGTCAGACGCTGTTGGCGATCCATCGTCTTGCGTGCCTCGACACGCGATTTGTCGACCTCGTGCCGGCGTCGCTGATTCAACTCGCGTCCTTCCGGACGCACTGTTGTCACCGAATCCTTGTCGAGGTCACCACCGCGTTTGGTCGCCTTCCGAAGCGCGCCGACACCTTCCTCGACCATCGACGCTGCGGGACCGCCCACGACGGCGCTGCCAGCCTTGAAGAACTTCTGTTTCATCGACGTCTGCGCGTGACGAGCTTTGCGATTGAGTGCGCCCGCTTGGTTCTGGGTGAAGGTCTGAGTCATCCGTTTGAACGGGCGCATGATGAACCAGCACACCGCCGTCAAGATGACCATGAACCACAGCCGCCACGTGCCGTCGACGAGACCGTTGTCGGTGTCGTACAGCTTGACCAGCGCCATCAGGTACAGCGCGATGATGACTGCGCCGGCCACGCCCCACATGTAGGCGGTGGCGATCATGCGGCACACGCGCGAGAGGGTGCTGCCGTGTGCGGCGGCGATTGGAACCCAGATCGCTGCGAAGAGAATTGCGAGTCGAATGGCTAGTAGCGCAGTGAGTTTGAGGATGGATGCGCCGATCCAGAGGATGGAGGGCATGGCGAGTTTGATCATCGCCATGAACCCTGTGCCGGTGCGTCCGGAGTCCTTGCCCTGGAACTGGCCGTACGAGAGGTTCAATCCGTCGAGTTTGTCGATGATGCCTTCTTGAAAGTCTTTCGCTTTCGTGTCTGCCAGCTCGCTCGCGGCTTCGTTGTCGCCGGCCACTTCTCGCTGCTCCGCGTACGAAAACGCGAGGGAATTCCGGAGCTTCGGTCCGAGTTGCAGTTCCTGGTCGTTGAAGTTCGTCCCGAACCATCCTTTGCGCCAGTCGTCGAGGAAGATCTTGTCGATCAGCACATTGCGGGGGTCTCCGGTGTTTCCGGACACGGACAGCATCTGACCTTGTGTGTCGGTGATGACCGATCCGAAGGTGTCGTCGGCGACCTGGATGGCTTTTTGCGGTGCGCCGACGAACAGTGCTCCGATGGCCATTGCAGCGCCGGCGATCGCGACGGTGCGGGTCACGGCCGCGGCGTTTGATTTGAGGGCGTTCCAGATGATGATCGTCGCGACCAACATCAATGCCACACCCAGCCACGTTCCGTAGACGCCGAGCATTCCGTTGGAGATCGAGGCGACTATCTGGTCGAACTGCACCATCGCCGGGGCGATCCCGGCCTCTTCGGCCGCTGCACCGGTCTTTGTCTGGTCGTCGAGCCAGAACGCTGCAGCAGCGAATCCCTTGCCGATTGCGAGGAATGTGTTGCCCAGGGTGGTGTCCGCGACTGCGTCCGGTGCGCGGACCAGGTCGTTGCCGCAGCCGAGGTCGTAGGTGTACCAGCGTAATCCGGCCCACCCGTAGGTTTCGTAGCCGGTGCCGCCCTGTTTCGGTTCGCGGTCTTTGCTCGAGGAATCGAACTCGGCAGCCATGACCGAGTTCGGGAACTCGGGGGAGGGGACGTCTTTGCAGTCGAATCCGCCGGCAGATGCGATCGGCCCACCCGGGGCGAGGAGGGGCACCAGCACCAACGCCAGAACGGCGAGAACCCGCGCCAGTTTGACGGTCAGCGCCCGAAGGCGCGATCGATGGGGGATTACTTCATTCAGCTCTGTAAAGGGTGGATTGAGCCGCCTGATGGTGTTCATGCGGCGCCGCCGAGCGCGTTCTTCGCCGACGAGGAATTCAGCGCCGCGAACACATGCGCGAGATGCACGTAGTGAATCCAGCTCGAACGCACCAGCTCCACGTCGTCGGCCATTCGGATCATCCAGCGCCGCGCTTCGTCCTGATAGGAGGTGTCGGTGTCCTCGTCGAGAGTGTCTTCACCGCCGCTGCCCAGTTCAGCGAGGAACTGCTCGAACCCTTGCCCAGCGGGAAGTTTGAGCAGTTTCAGGGCGCCTTCGATCGCGTGCGGATCGCCGCCAACGTCACCGACGAACACCTCGTAGGTCAGGGCGGTCTTGTCGTCGCTGCCGTCCAATCCGAGGAAATCATCCGGAAGCTGCGAGCAGACCAGGGCACGGACCTTGAATTTGCGTGAGTCGCGCGCGATTCGGAGGTTGAGGGTGCGGCCTGCGCCAGTGGATTCGAGGTATTTGTTTTCGTCGAGGAAGAGCACCTTGCGCACGTGGCGAGGCTTTTCGTAGACGAGCCTGTTCGCCAGCCACGCGGCCATGTGCATCAACGGCGCCGTCATCCGTTGCTGCGGTGTCCACTGCGAGGACGGCGTGCCTTCGGGCGGTAGCTGCAGGCCCGGCATCGTCAGGATCGTCAGTCGGATGTCGGCGTCGAATGCATCCGCTCCACTGCCGATCGTGCCTTCCCCTGGGAATAGCACACGCGCTTCGGTCAGTTCCGACATCAAACTGAGCTGCTGGTACAACCCGTTCGCACACGTTTTGACGGCTTGGTCCGGGTCGCTCACTCCGATCGATTGGATCGCGGCCAACACTTCTCGGAGGTTGTGGTTGCTGTCGCCGCCGACCAGGTTCGCGGCCATGTGCAGCACGGGTTCGGTGTGCTCGAGATGCAGATGCCGTTCGGTGAGCATCATCTTGAGCACCGAGACGGCGACCTCGACACGCTCGGCAGCGGCTGCACGCATATCCGCATCGAACTTCGACTGCGCCGCCGCGAAAGGATCTGCATCCCGGGCGAACTCGACGTTGCGGGCGTCGTACTCGGGATCGTCGCGACGAGGATCGGTGATCACCCGGTACGGGTTCAAGGCGCCGGCGCGTGAATCGCGACCGGTGAGGGCGTAGACGCGGGCGATGTCACGAAACTCCGGTAGTCCGGCCAACGCTGCGAGCGGACCGGAGGGGTCGAGGACGACGCCGTACGCGCCGGCTCTCACGGCTTGGTAGACGATCATGCCGGCCAGGAATGTCTTACCCGAACCGGGTACGGCGACGATCGGTGTCAGCCCGGACTTGTGCTTGATCTCGTGCGCGGCGAACAGGTCCCAGATCACCGGGCGCGGCGAGATGGATCCGGTCTCGCCAAGGACGACACCGCGGCGGTCACCGATCCGGTCACTGACGGTCGCCATCCCGGCGGCGACTGCTTCGACGTCCATGTGTCGTTTGTTGGCGATGTTGGCTTGCGGCTCGCCAGGTATGAACTCGCGCAGCAACTGGTATTGGCCGTGCTCTTGTTCGAGCGCGATGTGAGGGGAGTACATCTCCTGCAGATCGGAGACTTTCTGCCGCGCATCGTCGGGGTCGGTGCCGACCACCGCGAGGCGGTACCACCCGGTGGTTCGAGTCGAGAGTCCGGAATGGTCTTCTTCGACGTCGGAGATCACGTCCTGTGCGCGGGCGTGCTGCTCCGCCAACTCTTTCGGCGGGACCTGATCGTGTTCGACGGTGTAGTGGTCGAACTGCGATTCGATCTTGCCGGTCAGCGAGCGCATGGTGCGGATCGTTTTCGCTTTGTCGTGTAGCTCGATGCGATCGGACCATTCGAGAGGTTCACCGGACGGATCGCCGATGATCTGCCACGGCAGCATTCGTTCCGGAATCGGTAGGGGAGCCATGCGGCCGATCGTCAGCACGATCACCACGCCGGTGTGCTTGCGGCCGTCGACGACACCGGAGACGGTGGTGTACCCGTCGCCTGGGGTGAGGGAGAGGTCGGTGAGGTCTTCGAGGGCGGCGACGTCGGTTTCTTCCCAGTCTCCGGCTCCGGCGATCGCACCGCCAGCTTCCAGTGGTAGACCGATGGTCGCTGATCGGCGCAGCAAGTAGTCGATTGCGGCGGGTGTGGCCGGGGTTGCTTTCACTCCGCGGCCGGACATGATTCGTTCGAGTGTGGCGAGGTGATCGGCAAGGGCCTTCTGCTCGCGTTCGAAGGCGTCGTGGGCCCAGCTGTTCACCCCGGTGCAGATCCTGCCCAGCAGTGGCCAGTGGGCGAGGTGGCGCAGCATCCGGGCGGTCCAGTCCAACCCCTGGCCGAGTGAGGAGCGTTGCGGCAGTTCGATACCCCAGTAGCGGCCTTTGATCGTCGCGTTGGACCACAACATCGCATGCTGCTGTCCGCGCAGGTAGTCCGCCCATGACAGTGCGCCGGGAATATCGGGAATCGGGGTGGCCCACGTGTCGTGATCGACTGCCCATTGTGCGACGGGGAACGGGGTGCGCACGAGGCGGCGATGCACCTTGTTGACGCCGGCCTTCTGCAGGTTGGTCAGGATGATCGCTTCGTCCTGGATGAAGCGGCGCTGCTTTCCGGTGGTGCGGAAATTCCATGGCCCCTGGCGTTGGACGAACCATGCGGTGGAGGTGGTCGCGGTGCGGGTGATGTTCGCTGAGGTGCCGGTCAGTTTCAGGCGTACCGCTTTTCGTTCGCGGTCTGCACGTTTCTTCGCTGCGGCCTTGTCGCGATCTGTTGCCGACTTTGCACGTTTCTTGCCTGTGCGGCGACGCTGACGGCCGAGCACTTTGTCTGCGACGTGGTCCGGATCGGTTGCAGGGGAGGTGTGGCCGTCGGTGTCGTCCTCGCCGTGCTCGTATTCAGAACCATCCGGACCGTGTGCGGGTTCGGCTTCGGACCACGCACGCACCGGTTGCGGAGCATGCGACTGCACTGCTGCCCACGACGGAGGGAGGGCACCGGGAGGAATGACCGGAACCGGGTCGTCGAGCTTCGGATCGAACAGAGCCGCAATATCGTTCTCGGGAACGGTCATCGGTGATCCTCACCGTCGAGGCGAACAGGTACGACGGCACGTTCTCCTGTAGTCAACCGCTGAGGTAGCGAGATGAACACGGGTGCGCCGCGCTTCGGTGGGCGCGGCGCAACGAGGTCGTTGAGGGCGGCCTTGAGAACCGACCGCAGTGGGCGGTCCGGGGTGACGAACTTCGCGATCCGGGTCGTAAGCCACACCGTGATCACGGCCATCACCATCAGAGATTTGAATCCGAGCGGGACGTGCAGAATTCCGCGACCGATCACGAACACCACCACGAAAGCAACCACGCCGACGATGCCGGCCGTGTAGCGGATCCGCACGGGCAGTGGATAACCGGTCGGACCGAGGTAGTGCCGGTCCACGCGGTACATCAGGTCGTCGTTGTCGATCACCGAGCATCCCCTTCTAACGTTCTCTGCAGGCATCAGCGTTAGGTCGAGATACCGACGAGCCCGAGAAGCCAATTGCCGATCCCCGTGGCCGCCGATTCCGATGTCGCGATACCGAGGTAGGCAAGCCCGAACAACCCGAGTCCACCGACGGTGAAGACCCGCGACAAATTGCCCTTGAGCCCACCGACGAGAACCACACACGCGAGGGCGATGAGGATGGTGAAGACGATGTTGTCCTTGATCCACGCGCGCAGACCACCGGTATTGACGTCCGTCGACTGCGCGAAGGTCACCGCGTCTGCGGCGAGCGGTGGATGCGTCGCCGGGATCGACACGTCGATCACGGTGGAAGCAAGAGAAAACATGAGCACTCTCCAACACAGTGGTGAAACCAGACCCCACGAATGTGGTTGCGCGGAAACGTAGAAGAGTGGTGGTAGGAATTTCAATGCGACCTGTGGATAACTTTTCGGCCTCCGCAGTTGGTGCGTCTGTCGATCAGCGCTGGTGCGTGTCGTCGCGTGGGGGTGTGTGTTCAGGTGTCGCGATTCACCCCGTCGGGGATCTCTCGGCGATCGCAGGAATGACCGCGAGTGTGGGGCGTGCGTGTCGACGCCGTGGTCTTCATTGTGGGTGGTCCGCGGGGACTTCCCAGACCTCGACGGGAGGGTTCCTTCAGTGGAGCGGCAGAGAGCTGCGAACGGGCATCGTCGACGGACCCGTCGCAGACCATGGAGATCCGCACGTGTCTCCCTCGCTGTGCTTCGTGGGTTTCGTCCGCCTGAAGAACTTGGCACAGAACCATTTTCGGAATGTGTCCGCCAGCTGTGCGAGTCGCCCCTGCTCAAGCTTGCTCAATGCGCCCGCGCCGTGGCCATGATCAGAAGTTCGAAGAACAGTTCGTCTCCACCACCTGCGTGGTGTGCATGCTCTGCATGCATAGCGTGTTCGGCACGCACACGCAGCAGGCTGCGCACCCCGTGCTCGAACAGTCCCGCATCGAGGGTGCCTGCAGAGGTCGCGATCGGAGGTGGAATTCAGGGGCCCGATTCACCCTTCCCCTCTGGGTGCACTCCCCCGGCCCTTCGGGCCTAGGGGGAGTGTACTTGCCAAAATTGCTTCGCGCCAACATATTTCAATCAACTGCTGGTCAGGGTCCTGTACGGAGTATCCCCGGATCATCCTGGCGCGACGCCTGCCACGGTGTCGTCCACACCGCTCTCGGCTGTTCGAGTACCGGGTTCCGTACCCCACGAAGCGAGGCGTTCGAGAGCCCTGCAGGGGTCCGCGAACAGTGACACAGGAAGACGAGAACCGCCCGAGATGTACATCGTCATCGGTCCCGTGCCGTAGGGGGTCGAACAAGTCCTCACGGGGTGTATCAGCCATGCCGTCGCGCGGTCTTCGACCGGTAATGCGCAGCGCCACAACCAGAACCGGCTGCGGGTAGGGGAGCGGGGTGTTTATCGCGCCCCGGTATCGCACTTCGGTGCATGTGACGCACGCTCCAGCCATGCACCCGCGAAACAAGTTATCCACAGGCGGGTTGAGATCGCTTCCCGCGCTCTGTGACAGTGCACCCCGCACACCCCCGGCGATGACCGTCGTGGACTGGATTCGAGTGAGAGGAGTAGACGGTGAGCAGAACCCAGCAGGACCCGCTCAAAGACTTTCTCGTCGACCTCTTCGGCTCCGACAAACCCCACGCGCGAACAAGCGGCGCGGGGGAGTCCGCCATGCGCCACTACAGGGCGTGGGCGCCTTTCGCCGTCATCGCAACAACACTCGCGTTTCTCGCGCCGCGACTCCTCGAACTCGCCGAACAATTCGCGACCCCTCAGCTCGACAGCGCAGTCTCCGCCGCCCACGAGTATCGGTGGCAGCTGGCCGCCCTCACGCTCGGCCTGCTCGCCTGCGATATCGCACGGTTCCTCACCCACCGTCACCGCGCCGGACTCGACGCCCAACTCCGGCAAAGCACCCGCCACACACCCGTCAAAATCACCATCGGATACCCGCCCGGCATCACCACCCTGCGCAGCGCCACCATCACCCTTGCGCGCGGCGCCATCATCCGTCCGAAAGAGCTAGACGAATTCACCACCGCAGTACGAGCTTCCGCGAGCAAGCGCACCAGCACATGGACCTACACCGTCATCCACGACGCCCACCGCGACCGAATCCGCATCACCCGCACGCTGACTCAACCCGACCTCCGATCACCGCGGCACAAGGCACTGGCGAACTCCCTCAAAGACGGACCGCTGAAAGAGCCTTCCGTGAGCGTCGCCGCGCTCGACGGCGACGCCGAAACCGCCTTCAAGATCACCTTCACACCCACCCTCTCCAGCGGAACACGCGGATTCCAAACGAAAGTCGACGAAGCCCTCGCCGCCCTCGCCGGCGAACACGAATCCGGCCGCACCTGGGCCACCGACTGGTTTCCCTCCGAGGGCTACCTCCTGATGAGCCTGCGCGCCCCACTACCCACCCGCGTCGATCACCCTCTCGAACTCGTCGACGAGAACCTGCGCCACCTGCCCTACGCGACGGCAGCATCGGAGGTGAACATGTTCTGGGACATCTCCACCAAGTCGAACAAACCTCACTGCCTGATCGTCGGCCCCACCGGCGGCGGCAAGACATCAGTGATCCGCACCCTGCTCACCGAAGCGGCACGACGAGGAATCCCGTTCCTGGGTGTCGACCCGAAAATGATCGAACTCGACGGACTCGAGGGCTACCCCGGGTGCGCCGCCATCGTCTACGACGCCGTCCGCTCCGCGATGCTCGTGCGTGCCCTGCACAGCGAAATGATGGCCCGCAACCACTACGTCCATGTGAAGAAGATCGAGCCGTCCCAACTTCCTCTCCTGATCGCCGTCCTAGACGAGTTCTTCATCCTCTCCGGCAAATGGCAGCGCCTCGCCAAGACCGGTGACGACGAAACCCGCGATCTCCTCAAAGAACTCGACCCACTCGGGGCATGGGCCGATCTCGCCGTCCTCGCCCGCTCGGCCGGTATCCGGCTCCTGCTCGGTGTGCAACGACCCGACGCGTCCCTCTTCGGCGGCGCCTCGGGCAACGCGCGCGACAACTTCGGCACCCGCATCTCCCTCGGTAACCTCTCGCAGGACGGCGCGATGATGCTGTGGGGCGACTCGCAGATCGGCCGCGAGATCGACACCTCCGTCCCCGGCCGCGGAGTCGCCCTCGGCAACGACGGCGTGCCCGTCGATGCGCAGATGTGGTGGACCCCGAACGTCGACCCGCACCCCAACAAGTGGAACCAACTCTCGACCTCGGAGAAGAAGATCATCGACGGGCTGCGGCCCCAGCAGGAACCGCACATCGCGTTCTACTCGACCGAACTGCGCCACTTCATCGAATCAGAACGCTCCGTCGCCGTCGCTGCCCGCGCCTACGGCCGAGCTCCCGAGCCCACCGTCCTCGGCCACCACGACGACACGCCTGCCGCCGACGCAGGGGGTGACTTCGCCGACGCGATACCCGCCGCCGCGGTCACGCAAGGAATGACCGTTCTCGTCGACGACGGAAACGGCAACGAACACCCGGCCACCGTCGCCGCGGTCACCGTCATCCGCGACAAAGACAGCGGCGCCGTCACCGAAACCACCTTGACCTTCCACGGCACCGGACGGGTCAAGAACCACATCACCTACGGACCACACGAAGTCGTCCTCCTTCCCGAACCCGACACCACCGCAGCCGCGCCCTGACCCCGTGACTCGACTGCGCTGACACACCTGCACAACCCTCACCCGAAAGGTCCACCCATGAGCCGCCGCATCTCCCAATCGATCACCCCCACCGCCGACGACATCACCGTGCTGCGCAACCCCTTCGCAGCCCCCAAAGGCGGCGGCGACCCCGTCATCACCGAACTACGCCGCGTCCTCAAAAACGCCATCCCCACATGGCTACCGAAACTCAGCGAAGACCAGGAACTGACCGCTCCGCGACTCGACGAAATCAAGAAAGCCGTCGCCACCCGCCGCCAAATCATCGAAGTACTCCCCGACGGCAAAGCCCGCGACGACGCCCTGGCCGCCCTCGACAAGGCCGACACCATCGTCCTCGAAATGGACACCGAACTCTCCGGCGTCGGAGCCTTCACCGGAACCACCGCGTGATGTCGACCCTTGCCATCGAAATCACCTCCGAGCGAACCGCACTCGTGAGCGGGGCAGGGGACGAGAAAGTGGAACTGTCCGCCGAAAACGGGCAGTCGATCCACGCGGTGATCGCACAGTTCAGCCGACAGCACTCCGCCGATGCAGGCTCACCTGTCGAGGTCACCGTGCAGGAAGCGGGCCGCTCCCGCCAACTCACCGTCGCACCGGACGGGAAGGTGGCGCAATCGCCGCCCACCGGACCCATCCCCGCACCCGCCGACAAACCAGGCGTGCGGCCGGATCATCATGTTGACGAACCGGTCACGATGGCGGTGACACCCCTCGACGACTCACCGCCACCCGCGGGAGCCGACACCCATGCCCGGCCAGTCCCCGCGGCGCGCACACCGAGCCCGGCATCAGTGCTCGCAGCACCCGAGATCGCGGCAGGCTCGCACGAACCCGCCCGCACCGGACTACGCGGCCGACTCAACACCCTCCTCAACCTACGAATCGCCCCGAAACCCGAGTCCGCCGAAATGCGCCACCGCGCCGCCATCGCATCCATCACCGGCCCCCTCCCGGGGTTCTCGATGGTGACCATCGCCAACCCGAAAGGCGGCGTCGGCAAAACCCCACTCGCGGTAGGGCTGAACGCGATCATCGCCGAACACCGCGGCGCCGCAACCACGGTCTGCGTCGACGTCGCCGACGTCGGCGGCAGCCTCGCCGACCGCGTCAGCATCCCACCCCGTGACGGACACGACGTGCTCTCACTGATCGCCGCAGAGGCAGCCGAGCCCGGCGGCATCCGACCCTCGGCGCTCTCGCAGTACCTCACCCGCCAACCAGGCGGCGACGACATCGTTGCCGGCAACAACGGCGCCCACGGATCCGCTCTCGGCTACGACGACGCCCACACGGCGGCGCAGATCTTGTCCCAGTACCGCGAGATCCTCATCGCTGACACCGGCAACAACCGCCTCGCCGGCAGCTGGCACTGGGCAACTACCCACGCGGACGTCCTTTGCGTACCGGTACCGCTCCGCCGCGACGCCGCCGCAGCCGCGCACCGCATGCTCCTCGACCTCGCCGCCACCGCAGGACCGGCGATGATGGCTCGCACCATCGTCGTCATCACCGACGGCCCCGGAGACGCGCCGATGGTCGAAATCGACGCTGTCGACGCCTTTCTCGACGCCGGAGTCCATTCGGTCGCCCGGATGCCGTTCGAGCCACTCTTCGCCTCCGGCGAGCGCATCGCGCCCTCGAAGCTCCGGCGCAGGACCACCGAAGCCTTGACCATCGTTGCCGCGACCGTCATCGATCTCATCGCCCACGCCGCTGACTGACCCCTTATCAGCTGGCGCCGCACACCGGCGCTCCTTCTAGCACCCATCCGCACCCTCCTGAACGAAAGGCACCACATGAGCATCGACACCACCGCAGGAAACCGAGCAACCCGCCGCGTACACCGGCACGGCCGACACCGCCGCCGCACCCTCGCCCGCCAAAGCGCCATCGCTATCGTCGCGGCCGCAGCAGTGGCCGCCGGAATCGCCCTCGCACCACCGGCAATCGCAGAGCCCGGGCAAGCCGGCATCACCGATGGAGGAGGACAAGCCGGCATCAACGACGGCGGGGGACAGTCCGGAGTGACCACCGAACCCACCCCGCCGCCGGCCACAGAAACTCCAGCCCCGACCGAGCCCATCTACTGGGTCGACCCACCCGCGCAATACCAGAACATCGAGTACCAGCCGCTGCCGAACTGGGACTACGACACCAACACCTACACACCACCCACCTACACCGACACCACACCGACCGACTACACCCAGCTCCATCTCCCCGGCCCCGTCGACGTCGTCGCACCGATCATCGCCCCCCGCGACACCCTCCGCATCGGAACCTTCCACATCGCACAACCGAACTGGGTCTCCGACGTCGACCTCGAACGGACCAACAACACCACCGCCATCATCGAATCCGGAGTCGCCACCGGCTGGAACTCCTTCGGCGTCCCCGTCGACAAAGCCAGCCGCGACGCCGCCACCCAAGTCGGCGGTGCCGCCGCCGGAGCACTCGCCGGAGGAATCGGCCTCGCGACCCCGTTCGCCATCGGAGGAGCACTGATCGGCGGCACCGTCGGCGGAAACATCGGCCGCGGACTGGGCAACGTCTTCGTCCCCGGAATCGGCTGGGTAGCAGGCGGGCTCGCAGGAACCGCCGTCGGCGCCGGTACGGGCGCACTCCTCGCCGGCGCCCCCGCATTCGTTCTCGGCGGATTGGGCGGAGGAATCGCAGGATTCACCGCCGCCGTCGCGTACGGCGCAGGCGAACTCGGCGAACCCGTCGAAATCACGGTCCCCGACATCGACCAACCCGCCGTCACCAGCCAGACCCAGGACACGCTCACAGACTGGGAGAACTCCGGCCCCATCGGTGAGGCCGTAGCCACCACCGTCCGCGATACCGTCGCCGCTGCCCCCACGATCGACCAACAGGCCCGCGACTTCGTCGCAGCCCAGCCTGGAGGCGAGCAGATCATCGAACACGTCGACACCGCACTCACGGACTTCCTCACCAACGCCACCCCTGGCCTGGCGTCCTCGCTGATCAGCGACGCAGTCGGAGCGGGTGTTCCGGCGTAACGCTCGCATGATCAGAGCCGTTCAGGGTGGGCGGCAACGCGCCGCCCGTCCTGAACTTGTCCCCGTGTCACTGCAACCAGGCGCGAGCACCGAAAGGACGACAGCGATGACGAACACGACAAGGCACCCCGCAGTGATCGACCTACTCGGCGGCACGCCTCACGGCGCAGCCGCGGGCACGGCCACAACAGTCACCGCGCCTACGCCTCCGCCAGCGCCGAAGCGGCCGCGCACGAAGGA
>Ga0224733_1056_pt1 | contig 22068 bp, 22 predicted proteins | sample IA12soil_GW_FP2_FD_161642 | JGI IMG/M metagenome (GOLD analysis project Ga0224733, IMG submission 161642) | Enriched cells from agricultural soil in Iowa, United States - IA12soil_GW_FP2(-) | ecosystem: Environmental > Terrestrial > Soil > Agricultural land | place: USA: Iowa | collected 2017-05-08
TAAAGTCAAACCTCTTTATAATAATCTTCACAGCACTTTGAATAAATTGTTCTGTTAAAACATCCAACATTGTTTCATCGGTTTGCTTTTTTATTTGAAGTTGCTTTAAATAATGGTTTCGTTGCTGCAGTATTTTTTGATATTGGCCTATATCATGCAAATACACAGGTGAAACCTGCCCGATCTCCATATCAATAAAACGCCGTCTTACTTGCGGACTTCCTTTTACAAGATTTAAATCCTCAGGAGCAAACATGACGACATTCATATTTCCAATATATTGACTTAGCTTCCGTTGCTCAATATGGTTAAATTTAGCCTTTTTTCCCTTTTTGGAGATGATTAGCTCTAATGGAAAAGAACCGCTCGCTTTTTTTATCCTCCCATTTATTTTAGCATATTCTTCGTCCCAGCGTATTAAATCTTTATCATTTGTTGTACGGTGAGATTTTGCCATTGCTAAAACATACAGAGATTCCATTACATTTGTTTTTCCTTGTGCATTTTCTCCGAGAATAACATTTACTTTGTCTTCAAAGGTAATAGAAAGCTTTTCATAATTTCGATAATTACGTAATTCCAGTTCCTCTATATACATTTTGTAACATCCTTTATTCCATATACGGATCATAATAGAGACGAATCAGGACTTGACCATTTTATCTAGTAATAACGAACTGGCCAATCCCCGGTATTTCTACTTTATCACCTTCATGCAGCTTTCTCCCTCTTCTTTGGTCCTGAATGCCATTTATATATACCTCATGTTCACTTAAAAACCACTTGGCCATTCCACCACTTTGGATCACATCAGATAATTTAAGAAATTGCCCTAACGTAATATACTCGGTTTCGATTTTTACATTTTTATCCAAATTTATATACCATCCTCATTTTAGTATCTAATTTATAATTTTACTAAATATTTTTAACGAATACAAAGCCATCTTTATACATACAAATTTTAATGTGCTTTTATAAAACTTTATCCACATGTTAATAACTTTTTTGAATAAGATAAGTGGGAATAACCTTAGATGGTACAGAAACTGTATCGAAAGAGGGACAATGTTATTGGTTGTCTAAACAAGAAAATCGGTGATCTAAATGTCACCGATTCACCCTTTAATTTAATACGTTCTTACAGGAAGGATAAGTTGAATAATAGATTCGTCATTCATCGGATGAATGATAAATGGACGCATGGCACCCGTAAAGTTAATTTTAATTTCTAGTCCTTCTAATGCTTTGAGTGCATCCATCATATATTTAGCACTAAAGGAAATTTTCAAATCTTCTCCTTCTATGGAATGACTTTGAACTTGTTCCTCAACTTTACCTACTTCAGGTGTATTGGATGAAATTTCAATAACTCCTGAGGAAAGTGTCGACAGCTTAACTACATTTGGATTTCGGCCTTCCCTAGCTAGTAAAGAGGCACGGTCAATTGCCTGTAAAAATTCTTTGGTGTTAATAATTAATTCTGTCTTACTTTCAGATGGAATTAATCGGGATGTATCTGGATAATTCCCTTCTAATAGCCGAGAAAAGAATAACAGATGCTTTGCTTTAAATAAAATTTGATTTTGTGTGATTACAATTTCAACTGGTTCATTATTGTCATCTAAAATCTTACTTAATTCATTTAAACTTTTCCCAGGTATAACAATATTGTATTGTAATTCACCTGTCGTTTCTACTTCAGCAGTTCGTTTTGCTAACCGATGGCTGTCTGTTGCAATACAGGAAAGTTTATTATTTTCCAGCTGCCAGTTTACACCTGTCAAGATTGGACGTGTTTCGGAAGCAGATACTGCAAAAACCGTTTGACGGATAACATTTTTTAATATATCAGTTGGGATTCTAATAATATTTTCTTCAGAAATCTGCGGCAAGTGAGGATATTCCTCTGGATCCAAACCATTTAGATTAAATTCAGCTTTACCTGATCGAATAACTGTTTGAAACTGATTGACTACCTCCATCTCAACAGTATCCATTGGTAGTTTTTTTACAATTTCTCCAAAAAACTTAGCTTGCAGAACAATTCCACCTGTGGAATGGATCTCTACTAATTCAGCTCCATCTTCTTCTGTAGGAATAAAAGATTCAATTGATACATCTGAATCACTACCTGTTAAAGTTACACCGTCATTAGATGCAACAATTTTTATTCCTGTCAGAATAGGAATGGTAGTTCTAGTACTAATTGCCTTCATAACGTCTTGTACACTTTGGATCAGACGATCACGTTGAATTGAAAATTTCATGACTTGAGCCCCCGCTTATATTAATAATATTCTTTTTTAAAATCGTAGTAATAGTAATAGGGGATGTGGATTTGTGGATAACTCGAAAAGTGCAAAGGAAATACAGTCTATCCACATGTGGATAGACTGTGTATATAGTAGGTAATGTTATTCACAATATCCCCTAAAAAAGTAAATCAGCTTTTTAAGATATTACATATTTCATCAATTTTCTTTTGCAGTTGTCCATCAGTTTGAATCATCTTTGCAATTTTTTCGTGAGCATGGATTACAGTTGTATGATCTCGGCCACCAAATTCTTCTCCAATTTTAGGTAGAGAAAAATCTGTCAGTTCTCTAGCTAAATACATAGCAATTTGCCTCGGAAATGCCACAGATTGTGTTCGTTTTTTCGCTTTGAAATCTTCCAGCTTAACATTATACTCTTCCCCAACTTTTTTCTGGATATCAAGTATAGTTATTACCTTAGGTTTAGAGCTAGGAATGATATCTTTTAATGCTTCAGCAGCTAAATCTGCGTTGATATCTTTATTTATTAAGGAGGAATATGCGACAACGCGAATTAAAGCACCCTCAAGCTCCCTAATATTAGAATCAATTTGATTAGCAATATATAGCATTACTTCATTTGGTATATCAAGTCCATCCGCTTTAGCCTTTTTTCGAAGGATGGCAATCCTTGTTTCTAAGTCAGGCGGTGTAATATCTGTAATTAGTCCCCATTCAAATCGTGACCTTAAGCGATCTTCGAGCGTCGGTATTTCTTTAGGCGGTCTATCACTCGATATGACAATTTGCTTGCTTTCTTCATGTAAGGCATTAAAGGTATGGAAAAATTCTTCTTGAGTTGATTCTTTTCCAGCTAAAAATTGAATATCATCTATTAATAGGATATCGACGTTTCGATATTTATTGCGGAAATACTCCGCTTTATTATCGCGAATAGAATTAATAAATTCATTTGTAAATTTTTCAGAGGAAAGATAAACAACTTTTGCTGTCGGATTATGTTCAATCACATAATGCCCGATAGCATGCATTAAATGGGTTTTGCCTAATCCTACACCACCATAAATAAAAAATGGATTGTATGCTTTAGCCGGAGCCTCTGCCACAGCCAAAGAGGCAGCATGAGCAAAACGGTTCCCGGATCCTATAACAAAGGTGTCAAAAGTATACTTTGGATTCAGCATATTTTGGTTTGATTCGACCGGTTCTTCGCTTATTAATTTCTTTTGCTTAGAAACGGGAATCTGAAAATCTTGATCCTCTTGGTTTTGAGGAATAATAAATTTCACAAAAAGCTCTTCACCAGTAATATCGTAAAGAACTCCTGAAATTAACGGTACATATCTACCTTCAAGCCAATCCCTAGCAAAATCATTTGGTACGGAGACAATAAAAGTATCACCCTTTAATGAATGGGCCTTCGTTGATTTTAACCAGGTTTCAAAACTGGGCTTACTGATCTTTTTTTCAATAATCGATAATGCTTTATTCCAAAGATCAGTTATATTTTCCAACACCATACCCTCCCTTAGCCTTTATTTTTGTTATTACAATGCTTGTATTGCTTGTCTGTATGAAAATCTACTTTTCTTCTATTCTATTGTGTAACATTGTTTCGTTCGAAAATAATAGATTAATAATTATTCAACTATATTCATTGTGGAAAAACATATAATAAGGAAAGAAAAACAGATTTCGACATTATTCACTGTTTGTGGACAAGTTTATTCAAGCGTTGTATATAAACTATCCACAAGTTATTCACATCTGTGGATAAATGTATTTTAGAAAAAGATGTATTCAGAGTGAAAACACATTTATCATATCAAATAATCATTGACGGTGCAATGATATTTATAAATTATCCACAACACCCAGTCTATGTGGAAAAAAATTATTAACAGGAAAATAATTTGTTCAAAACATGTCAATAAATGTTGTGGATAAGAAAATTTGTCGAAAATTTTATCCACAATACGTATTCGCATGGAAAAGGAACGATAAAATTTGGTAATGGAATCACCAGTTGACAATTACTGTACATCATCTTTATAATTGAAAGGACTGTCTTTTACTGAAATAATTGTTATCCTCGAAGGAGGTGTCATAGAATGAAAAGAACTTATCAACCAAATGCACGTAAAAGAAGCAAAGTTCACGGATTCCGTGCACGAATGAGCTCAAAAAATGGACGTAAAGTCTTAGCTAGCCGTCGTCGTAAAGGAAGAAAAGTATTATCAGCTTAAGACCACTGAAACGTCTCAGTGGTTTTTTTTTAAATAAAAATGAAAAGTGGAAGTGCCTTGCTCATCGACATACAAACTGTAGGCCTTTGACTGAGATTTAGGAAACACAGTGTGTAGTTCACGATCTGTAGAAAATTGAACTACCTTTTTCTCTGGGTATAATTAGGCGTAATTTGCCTGATGGTGCCTTATCTTAGGGAGGATACTGTAGTTTGCTAGTCGATAGGTACTGAAGCTAGACAAAATAGAAAAGCCGGAAGTGGAATTTGCTTGAAGAGCAGGTGATAAAGATGAACAAAGCGCATCGTATTAAGAAAAACATAGAATTTCAATATGTGTTTAAAAATGGAAAGTCATTTGCAAATAGGCAATTTGTTATTTACATATTAAAGAAGGAAAATCAAAAAAACTTCCGAATAGGTTTATCTGTAAGCAAAAAAATAGGCAAGGCAGTAAAACGAGTTGAAATAAAGAGATATATTCGCCAAGCATTCCACGAGATGTACCCCTACATAGAGAGCGAATATGATTATGTGATCATCGCTAGGAAACCAGCGGCCGAAATGAATTTTCATGAAGTAAAAAAAAGCTTAGAACATGTACTAAAAATAGCAAAGGCAATTAAAGGAGATTATTTTAAGAAAAAGTAGGGGGGAACTATAGGATTGAAGAAGAAAATATTCCTAGCAGCTTTATTAATAGCGTTGATTACGGTTTTATCAGGATGTACAGAATTTAACAAGGATATTACTCCAGAGAGTAAGGGAGTCTGGAATGAGTATATTGTATATCCATTATCACTATTAATTATTAAAGTAGCTCATTTATTTGGCAATAGTTTTGGGTTATCTATTATTGTTGTCACTATACTGATTCGTTTGGTTATTTTACCTTTAATGATTAAGCAAACGAAAAGCTCTAAGGCAATGCAGGTTCTTCAACCAGAATTACAGGAATTACGAAAAAAATATAGTTCAAAGGATGCCAAAACACAACAACAGCTACAGCAAGAAACAATGCAGCTTTTTCAAAAATACCAGGTTAACCCATTAGCTGGATGTCTTCCTTTGGTAATCCAAATGCCTATTTTATACGGATTCTATCATGCTATTAATCGTACTCCTGACATCAGAGACTCGTCTTTCCTTTGGTTTGATTTAGGGGCTAATGATTATATTTTAGCTATTGTAGCAGGTGTTACTACGTTTATTCAGCAAAAAGTCATGATGGCCGGACCGCAAAATCAAAATCCTCAAATGGCAGTAATGCTATGGGTAATGCCTATCATGATTATTGTAATAGCTTGGAATCTTCCTTCGGCATTACCGTTATATTGGATTGTCGGGAATATTTTCATGATCATCCAAACCTATTTTATTAAAGGTCCTGAGATGAAAAAGGAAGTAGCTACAATTGCGAAATCGGGGGGAGCTAAAAGGTGAAAGAAGTTACTGCTACAGGACAAAGTGTCGAGGAAGCAGTCGAGTCAGCTCTTAGGGAATTAAACACAACAAAAGATCGCATTCATGTCCGTGTCATTGATGAAGGAAAAAAGGGATTGTTTGGATTATTTGGTGCAAAGCCGGCTACTGTTCATGTTCAATTAAAGCCGGATCCTATTGAAGAGGCAAAAAATTATTTACTTAATATTACAAAGGAATTGGGCATTTATCCTAAAATCGATGTCGTACAAAATGGTCGATTAGTGGAAATTAAATTATCGGGAGAAAAAATGGGATTGCTTATTGGAAAAAGAGGGCAAACATTGAATTCTCTACAGTATTTAACTCAGCTTGTTTCCAATCGACATACTAATCAACATTTTACGATTACATTGAATGTGGAAGATTACCGTGAAAGGCGTGAACAGGCACTTCAACAGTTAGCGCAAAAGCTAACACATAAAGTGCTGCGCACAAAAAGCCCAATAAAATTAGAACCAATGCCATCTTTTGAAAGGAAAATTATCCATAGCTATTTAGCAAACAATGATCAAATTGAAACCTATTCAGAAGGTGTTGAGCCAAATCGATATTTGGTAATATCTCCAAAATAATAAGCTCTGTGCTGCTAGACCAGCATGGAGTTTTTTTTTGCGCAGAAAAAGCGAAGTTCCATAATCTTGTACTTGTTCCCATAAGAAGTGGTCATGATCAAGGCATGCACTTTTTGGATGGGTAGCCCCAGCGTCTATCGTCTAGTATATTTCTCTCTCTAGCCTATCATAAGTTACATGATGTAAATTTCACCAGCTTGTGAATGATCTCACTGTGTTTCTATTATCTCAGACGTAGACTACGAAATCCGTACGTCGATGACCAAGACTCTTACGCTTTTCAATTTAGATTTATTGTTATTCACATGTGGATAAGTTAAAATAGAAATCACTGAATTCTTTTTTGTGGATAAGTAGGACTGTGTTCCATTTAAAATATATGGATAAAAATTTTTGAAATGAGGTGAAGGTCAATGGAGCTTGATACGATTGCTGCAATATCGACTCCTATGGGCGAAGGAGCCATTGCAATTGTTCGGCTAAGCGGTGAGGATGCAATCATAATTGCCGATAAAGTATTTAAAGGTGTTGGCGGTAAAAAGCTGAAGGATGTTCCATCTCACACCATCCATTATGGCCACATAATAGATTCCAAAACAGAGGAAGTAATTGAAGAAGTAATGGTCAGTGTGATGCGAGCGCCTAAAACCTTTACTAGGGAAAACGTCGTTGAAATAAATTGCCATGGAGGCCTTGTATCTGTCAATCGAGTATTACAGTTAGTTTTATACTCTGGGGCAAGGCTTGCAGAACCAGGGGAATTTACCAAAAGGGCCTTTCTAAATGGACGGATTGATTTATCACAGGCCGAAGCAGTAATGGATTTAATTAGAGCAAAAACGGATCGGGCAATGAATGTAGCGATTGGCCAAATGGAAGGCCGATTATCAAGGCTTATAAAGACTCTGCGTCAAGAAATATTAGAAGTAGTTGCCCATGTGGAAGTCAATATCGACTATCCGGAGTATGATGATGTAGAAGAAATGACTCACAAAATGTTAAAGGAAAAGGCATATTACATCAGGGATGAGTTAAAAAAATTACTACAAACATCTCATCAGGGGAAAATATTGCGAGAAGGTCTTTCTACTGTTATTATTGGTAGGCCAAATGTAGGGAAATCATCATTATTAAATAGTTTTGTTCAGGAAAACAAAGCAATTGTAACGGATATTCCCGGGACTACACGTGATGTGATTGAAGAATATGTAAATGTTCGCGGTGTGCCGTTAAGACTAGTGGATACTGCTGGAATTCGTGAAACGGAAGATATTGTAGAGCGAATCGGTGTCGAACGTTCAAGAAAAGTATTAAAAGAAGCCGACTTAATTCTTTTGGTCCTTAATTATGCAGACGAATTAACAAAAGAGGATGAGCAGCTCTTTGAAGCCGTTGAAGGTATGGACGTCATTGTCATTATTAATAAGACAGACTTAGAGCAAAAGATCAATATGGAGAAGGTAAAAGAACTGGCAAAGAATCATAGGATTGTCACTACATCTCTATTAGAAGATAAGGGTGTAGGTGAATTAGAGGAAGCAATTGCTGCAATGTATTTTCAAGGATCCATTGAAGCCCAGGATATGACCTATGTATCTAACAGTCGCCATATTGCTTTAATCAGCCAAGCATTACAAGCAATTGAAGAAGTAATGAATGGAATTGAAGTAGGAACTCCAATTGATATTATTCAAATAGATTTAACACGGACTTGGGATTTACTTGGTGAGATAATTGGGGATAGTGTTCAAGACGGCTTAATTAATCAGCTTTTTTCACAATTTTGTTTAGGAAAATAAGGATGGATGATGTAAGGAGGGAAATCCATTATGCAACAATATGAAGCAGGACAATTTGATGTAATAGTTGTAGGTGCTGGACATGCGGGCTGTGAAGCTGGATTAGCATCTGCACGAATAGGTGCAAAAACATTAATGATTACCATTAACCTTGACATGGTTGCCTATATGCCATGTAACCCATCCATAGGAGGACCTGCCAAAGGTGTGGTGGTAAGGGAAATTGACGCATTGGGCGGAGAAATGGGTAGAAATATTGATAAAACCTACATTCAAATGAGGATGTTAAATACAGGTAAGGGTCCTGCCGTCCAAGCATTACGTGCTCAAGCGGATAAGCACCAATATCAGCATGAAATGAAAAAAACATTGGAAAATCAACCAAATCTAACGTTAATACAAGGAATGGTAGAAGAGCTAGTAGTAGAAGATGGTGTTTGTAAAGGTGTCATTACCAAAACTGGTGCTATATATCGTGCAAATACTGTTGTTCTCACAACAGGAACTTTCTTACGCGGCGAAATCATTATAGGTGATCTTAAATATTCCAGTGGTCCAAACAATCAGCAACCATCCATAAAATTATCAGAAAACCTTGAAAGCCTTGGGTTTGATCTAGTTCGTTTTAAAACGGGAACGCCTCCAAGGGTTAATAGCCACACGATTGACTATAGTAAAACGGAAATCCAGCCTGGTGATGAGGAACGGCGAGCGTTCAGCTATGAGACGACTAAATATATAACAGACCAATTACCTTGTTGGTTAACGTATACAAATGAACATACCCATCAAATAATCGATGCAAATCTTCATCGTTCACCGATGTTTTCCGGCATGGTAAAAGGAACAGGCGCGCGTTATTGCCCATCTATTGAAGATAAAGTGGTTCGTTTTAGTGATAAACCAAGGCATCAAATTTTCTTAGAACCAGAAGGTCGAAATACAGAAGAAGTATATGTACAAGGTTTATCTACGAGTTTGCCTGAAGAAGTTCAACATGAAATGTTGAAAACTGTCCCTGGCCTTGAGAATGCCCAAATGATGAGAGCGGGATATGCGATTGAATATGATGCAGTTACCCCGTCTCAATTATGGCCAACATTAGAAACAAAGGCTGTACAGAATCTGTTTACAGCTGGTCAGATTAACGGAACATCAGGTTATGAAGAAGCAGCAGGACAAGGTATAATGGCTGGAATTAATGCTGCAAGAAAGGCATTAGGAAAAGAAGGTATTATACTAAGCAGATCTGATGCTTATATTGGGGTATTATTAGATGACTTGGTAACAAAAGGGACTAATGAACCGTATCGATTGTTAACATCAAGAGCAGAGTATCGTTTATTATTGCGCCATGACAATGCGGACTTACGATTAACGGAAATTGGATATCAGATAGGGTTAATTTCCGAGGAAAGATATCAAAAATTCTTGGCGAAAAAAGAAGCTATAGAAGAAGAAAAAGAACGCCTCCGCTCCATTATTATTAAACCTAATGAGCAAACACAAAGCCTTATTCGTGAAGTGGGGGGCAGTGAATTAAAGGATGGCATTCGGGCATCAGATTTATTAAAGCGCCCTGAAATGAATTATCAGCATATAAAAATGCTAGTTCCTACTGAGAAAGAATTATCAAAAGAAGTTGAGGAACAAGTTGAAATTCAAATCAAGTATGAAGGTTATATTGATAAATCATTGCAACAGGTGGAACGCTTGAAGAAATTGGAAGATAAGAAAATACCGGAGAATATTGATTATAACGATATTAATGGTATTGCAACGGAAGCGCGACAAAAGCTGAATAAAATACGTCCAATCTCTATTGCACAAGCATCTAGAATATCTGGGGTAAATCCATCTGATATATCCATCCTTCTGGTTTATATCGAGCATGGCAAAATTGCAAAAGTTTCAGGAGACAATGAATAAGGAATGATTCTTATATGAATGTGGAGCAATTTGTTCAAAAGTTAGAGGATAAGGGAATAATCCTATCCTCTAAACAACTGCAACAATTTGAACGTTATTTTGAGTTACTAGTGGAATGGAACGAAAAAATGAATTTAACCGCGATTACGGAAAAGGAAGATGTATATTTAAAGCATTTCTTTGATTCCATATCTGCTGCCTTTTTTGTAAATCTAAATCGGCCAATCCATCTATGTGATGTAGGTGCTGGCGCGGGATTTCCCAGTATTCCATTAAAAATTTGCTTTCCCGACTTAAAGGTTTCAATCGTAGATTCTTTACAGAAGCGGATTACATTTTTAAATAATCTCGCTAAGGAATTAGAGCTGGATCAGACCTCTTTTTATCATGATAGGGCTGAAACTTTCGCAAAAAATAAACATCATCGGGAAAAGTATGACATGGTAACCGCACGAGCTGTTGCAAGAATGTCTGTCCTAAGTGAATTATGTTTGCCTCTAGTTAAGGTTGGGGGCACATTTGTAGCTATGAAAGCTGCAAATGCAAAAGAGGAGTTAGAAAAAGCACAAAAGGGAATTAAAATTCTTGGCGGAACTGTACAAGAGGTTCATTCCTTCACTTTGCCTTTAGAAGAAAGTGAGCGGAATATTATTATCGTAAAAAAAGATAAATCGACACCAACAAAGTATCCGCGTAAACCAGGAACACCTAATAAGCTCCCTTTGGAATAAAATTTTCTTCACTTGTTTATAGAGAAAAAAGTGTAAATAGCAAAAAACTGTTGCATTGACTTTAATTTAATCAATGATTCGTATTATGTAGGAAAAACACGAAAAATATCCCACGAAAATGCAGGAACTTGTCTTATAATAGAGAATAAGTAGGTAGGGAGTTTCTTAAAGGTGGTGTAGGAAAATGAAGCATCCTTTTTCTCGTTTTTTTGGTGTGGGCGAAAAGGAAGAAGAGTTAGAGATAGAATTCGAGACGGAATTAGAAAATGACAAAGAGGAAGTTCGAAAAATTCCTATCTCTAATATTGTTCCTAATCGATTTCAGCCAAGGACGATATTTAACGAGGAAAAAATTCAAGAACTAGCGCGTACCATACATACCCATGGAATTATTCAGCCGATTGTAGTACGTGAATACGAACCTGGGCAATATGAAATTATTGCTGGCGAACGTAGATTCAGAGCAATCCAATTGCTTGAATGGGATACTGTTCCAGCAATAGTGAAAAATTTAAATGATACCGAAACTGCTTCTGTTGCATTAATAGAAAACTTACAGCGAGAAGAACTTTCACCGATTGAAGAAGCAATTGCATATGGTAAACTTTTGGATTTACATAATTTAACACAGGAAGCATTAGCACAAAGGCTAGGAAAAGGACAATCGACCGTAGCGAATAAGCTTCGTCTATTAAAGCTTCCGCAAGAAATTCAAGATGCATTATTACAGAAATCAATTACAGAGAGACATGCTAGAGCACTTATTCCTTTAAAAGATCCAGAAATGCAAATACGTGTATTAAATGATATAATTTCCAAAAATTTAAATGTAAAGCAAACAGAGGAAGCGGTTGTAAGACTGCTAAATAAACCAGAGAAAAAGCCAAGGCCAAAAAGACAAGCTTTCAGTAAAGATATGAGGATTGCTGTAAATACCATTCGACAATCATTATCAATGGTAACAGACAATGGAATAAATCTTGATTCTGAAGAAGAGGATTTTGATGAATTCTATCAAATAACCATTAGGATTCCTAAAAGTAAAAAATAATTTATCAGTTTAGTAGAAGCTTAAGTTTTAAGTTTCTCTTTTTTTTTTCTCTTTTAAGTTTTAAACCAATAAAAGCCTCATCATAAGGGGGTTACTAGATACTATACCTTAGTCCGAATATAAAATATTCCATTTGGAAATATATTTTTTTCACGAAAGTCGAACTATTATAAGAAATTTTGTTAAAATAGATAATATGATTGTAATTTAATAGGAAGTTGAAGGTAGGTGACATCCGTTGGGCAAAATTATTTCAGTTGCCAACCAAAAAGGTGGCGTTGGTAAGACGACTACCTCTGTCAACCTTGGTGCCTGCTTAGCATATATCGGGAAAAAAGTATTACTTGTAGATACAGATCCACAAGGAAATGCAACGAGCGGTGCAGGTATTGATAAGGGTGATGTCCAGCAATGTATTTATGATGTTCTTGTGGACGATATTGAAATAAAAGATGTTATAAAGCCAACTGAAGTGGAGGGACTTTTTTCTGTGCCTGCAACGATTCAATTGGCTGGTGCGGAAATTGAATTAGTTCCGACTATTTCAAGAGAAGTTCGCTTGAAACGTGCCTTAGCAGAGGTAAAGGATGAATATGATTTCATTATTATTGATTGCCCTCCATCATTAGGTCTATTAACTATAAACGCTTTAACAGCTTCAGATACAGTTTTGATTCCTGTTCAATGTGAATATTATGCGCTTGAAGGTTTAAGTCAGCTTTTAAGTACCGTACGTCTTGTACAAAAGCATTTAAATCACGATTTAATGATTGAAGGTGTGCTTCTGACAATGTTAGATGCCAGAACCAATTTGGGACTTCAAGTAATTGAAGAGGTAAAAAAATATTTTCAAGATAAGGTATACCGGACAATCATACCGCGTAATGTTCGTTTAAGTGAAGCACCGAGCCATGGGGAACCGATTATAGTGTATGATCCAAAATCAAGGGGAGCAGAAGTCTACTTAGATTTGGCAAAGGAAGTGGCGATGAATGGCTAAAGGACTTGGAAAAGGAATTAATGCATTATTTGCGAATGTCAATGTCGAAAATGATGATGCTGTTCAAGAAGTAAAAATAAGAGAACTTAGGCCAAATCCCTATCAACCTCGAAAAATATTTCAGCCAGAGGCTATTGAAGAATTAAAGGAATCCATCCTTCAACATGGGATTTTACAACCAATTATTGTACGTAAAAGCATTAAGGGCTATGAAATTGTTGTAGGGGAAAGACGTTATCGTGCAGCCAAAGAGGCAAAATTAGATAAAGTTCCAGTGGTAGTTCGAGATTTGGACGAACAGCAAATGATGGAACTTGCTGTTTTAGAAAACTTGCAGCGGGAGGATTTAACTCCAATTGAAGAAGCGACTGCGTACCAAACACTAATGGATCGTCTGAACCTAACACAAGAGCAATTGGCAAAACGTCTTGGTAAAAGCAGACCCCATATAGCAAATCACTTAAGACTATTAGTTCTCCCTAAGAAGATTCAAGACCTCATATCAAATGGTGATATTTCGATGGGACACGGTCGGGCACTACTTGGGTTAAAGAAAAAGGACAAGCTACAAGCTGTAGTAGATGAAGTGATAAAAAACGGTTTAAATGTCCGCCAATTAGAAAAGTTGGTTCAACAGTTGAATGAAAATGTTTCACGTGAAACGAAGAAACCAAAAGTAGAGAAAAATATTTTTATACAGGAACAAGAAACATTTTTAAGGGAAAGATTCGGTACAACGGTAACCATTAAACAATCTAAGAAAAAAGGAAAAATTGAAATTGAATTTTTCTCACAGGAAGATTTACAAAGGATTTTAGAGTTACTAGAAAACCCAGAGGAGAAGGAAACCATCTAATCGATGGTTTCTTTCTATATCAAAGGCTCTTTTTCTTAATCCTTCCTCTTAAGAGAGACTGACACGAAGCGGTTTAAAAGTAATAACAAAAAGGCAAATTTATTTATAAGCAGTGATATGGAAAAGGGTGAGGGTATGGTTTTATTAGGAACCATTGTAAATGGGATTTGCATTATCATTGGATCCTTCCTAGGAAAGTTATTACATAGAATCCCAGAAAAACTAAAGGGAACCGTTATGCATGCAATAGGTTTAGCGGTAATGGTATTAGGTTTGCAAATGGGGTTTAAGAGCGGCAACTTTTTAATCGTTATTTTAAGTCTGGTATTTGGTGCGGTTATAGGCGAAGTCATGGCACTGGAGGATAAATTAAATCAATTGGGAAAATGGTTGGAAAAGAAAATAGGTTCCAGTAATCAAGGTAGTATTGCAGAGGGATTTGTAACAGCAACTTTAATATTTGTTATTGGCGCAATGGCTATTATTGGTGCATTAGACAGCGGAATTCGCGGAGATCATAATGTTCTGTATACAAAGGCAATTATTGATGGTTTTACTGCACTTATTCTTACTACTACACTGGGAATTGGTGTTGTTTTTTCTGTTATTCCAGTAGTTTTATATGAAGGAATTATTGCCCTTTTTGCTACCCAAATAGATCATTTTGTTCCAAAGGAAATCATGAACGCATTTATTAAAGAGATGACAGCCACCGGTGGAATTATGATTTGTGCTATCGGTTTGAATATCATCGGTATTACAAAAATTCGGGTGGCAAATTTATTGCCTGGTATTATCGTTGTAGCAATTATTGTAACTATCATCCATTTTTATCATTTGGTTTTTTAAAGGGGAGAATTCGCTCCCCTTTTTAATTTGATTTTTTTAACGGAAGCCATTCTAAAACATCTTGAATAGTAGTATCCCAGTAACCCCACTCATGTTCACCGGGTCCAAAATTGACAGTAATTTTGTAGTTCACTTTTTCGCAGAGTTCTTTAAAACGGATATTATCCTCATATAAAAAGTCTTCTGTTCCACAAGCCTGATATATTAATGGTTTTTCCTTGAGTTTACTTACACTTTCTATTAAGAAAAATAAATCATTCTTTGTACCGGATATGTCTTCAGTACCAAAAATTAGGGGGAAAAGACCATCTTCAGGAGATGAGGTTTTTATTCTTTTCACAATATCGGTGACACCAGATAAACTAGCAGCTGCGCAAAATTGTTCCGGGTAATTCAAAGCCCATTTTAATGCTCCATATCCACCCATGGATAGTCCTGCAACAAAATTATCTTCTCTTGCATCAGATAATGGAAAAAAAGATCTAGCAATAGATGGAATTTCTTCTGTTAAAAAGGTCCAATATTTATTTCCATATTTCATATCGGTGTAAAAACTATGATGGACTTGCGGCATTACCACAGCTAATCCTAGTGGGGCAACATATCTTTCTATGGAAGTTCTTCTTGTCCAAATGGTATCGTCGTCACTTAGGCCATGAAGTAAGTAAAGGGTTTGAAGCTTTTCTCTCCCTCTATTATTTTCCATTCCAATCTGTGTAGTAGTTTGTTGGGGTAAAATAACAGTCATTGAAGTGCTTAAATTTAATACTTCTGAATAAAATTGGCATTGAATTAGAGCCACTAGAATCCACCTTTCCGAAAATATTGTTTTAAATATTTTATTATTTTCGAAGATGCTTTTCTATTTATTTGTTAGATTTTTTAAGTAAAGTGTGAACTTCCTCTATATAAATAGAAAAAGAAGGTAGATTATTGTATAATCTATCTTCTTCCTTTCAAATTTAAATAGTATTTTCCTGACCCTCACTCCATTTTAGTTTCAGCAAAGAATGTTGATATCGATAGGAAAGTCCAGCTCTGTATATTCCGTCTGCAATGGTTTTGGCCATGTTTACAACTAAATGCAAGCGGGTATTTTGTAATACAAAAAACTCCATGAATCCACTAACATTCACTATGCCGGTAATATGCATGTTTCCAACAGATGGTAATTCCTTCTTAACACCAGCCCCAGGTTTAACAGGTCCATCTCCAATTTGTATCATTCCAACACTTTTTAGTTTTCCTAGACATGCATCGATACCGATAATAAAAGGGTGTTCATATGTACTTTTTATTGCTTGAAGTTTTTCCTCTAAATTTACAGCGTGTATGGGATCTTCGAGTGTCCCATATATATGAAAAGGAGACTTTCCCTTTTCTTTAAGAAAAGTTCCAATAAGTGGACCTAATGAATCTCCAGTTGAACGGTCAGTTCCAATACAAACAATAATAATTGGTATTTCTATTTCTTCAGGTAGCATGGATAATAAATGCCTCGCAACTGTGCCCTTGGCAGTAATATCATCATATGGAATTTTAACTTCTTCTATTTTACGATCAAAAAGGCCTTTGCCAATATTCATACTGTCCACCCCTTGTTAATGGTATTAACAGTATACGGAGGAATGTATTTTTCTATACATAGAGTATGGAAAGTTTGGAAAAATAATATATTTACATGTTAATGGCGTAATTGATGTATTTTTAGTTTTAATTGGTAAAAAGTTTTAATTTTATATTGGAATAATAAACAGAGGATACAAGTAAGTTGCTTTCATACAAAAATAAAAAAAATCTTGATAAAATAATATTACTTGGAGAGGGAAAAGGAGGTATAAGCCCACTTGAGTTATCTTGAGAAAATAGTAAACAGTGCAATTGCTAAATTGCTTGACGAAGATTTATGGGTCAACATTGGAGAAATTATATTAAAAATTATTGTTGTTCTTGTGATAGCTTCGATTGTTATTAAAATTGGGAGAGCGGCAATTCGAAATATTTTTAGAGTACGATCAAAATCACCGCTTCGTATTTCAGAAAGAAGAGAAAATACTTTACAGAAACTACTTGAAAATATTATTACTTATGTAGTCTATTTTGTAGCTTTAATAACTATTCTTTCGTTATTAACTATTGATGTCAAGGGGTTATTGGCTGGAGCAGGAATCGTAGGACTTGCGGTTGGTTTTGGCGCACAAAGTCTGGTTCGCGATATTATTTCGGGTTTTTTTATTATTTTTGAGGACCAGTTTTCCGTAGGAGACTATGTAGGGATTGGAAAATATGTTGGAACTGTTGAAGAAATAGGGCTGCGCACAACGAAGATTAAAAGTTGGACAGGGGAACTGCATATCTTACCTAATGGAAGAATTACCGAGGTTACAAATTACTCCATACACAATAGTTTAGCGGTAGTAGATATAAATATACCTTATGATGGAAATATAGAAAAGGCTGAAAAAGTTATAGAGGAATTATTGCCAAATATGTCAAATAAATATGAGGAAATAGTTAGTCTACCAGAATTATTAGGTGTTCAACAACTAGGAACTTCCGATATAATGTTAAGAGTGGTTGCAGAAACCAAGCCAATGTATCATTGGTATATCGCAAGAATGCTGCGAAAGGAAATTAAGATGGCTTTAGATGCTAATGGAATTAAAGCACCTTTTCCGAAGCTTGTAATGTATTCTCGAAATGAAGATGCTGATCTTTATAATCATCGGGTTCATAGGGGGGAATAAATCATGGAGCAAAAAGAATTTGGGCTAAATGATATTGTTGAAATGAAAAAGCAGCACCCGTGTGGAACAAATCGTTGGAAGGTCATTCGTATGGGGATGGACATTCGTATAAAATGTGAAGGATGCGGTCATAGTGTTATGATTCCCCGTAAAGAATTCACTAGAAAAATGAAGAAGGTTTTAGTAAAGCATGAAGAATAGATTCATGCTTTTTTATTATTTTTGGAAGGTACAAATTGTAAATCTACACCTCAGTTAATTTTAGAAAATAGTCTACATCTAGCTACAGCGCCTATCAGCTAGTGGATTTCTCCATCTCATCCCTACGATAAGTCAATATTGATTCGCCTCTCGTTGTGTCTCCTTTATCTCAAGCCCGTGACCAAGAAATCCATATGCTGGTGTGCAAGGCGCTTGCGCATTTGTTATATTATCCATATAATTGTGAAAGGTTTATTTTTCGCAAAAGATAAGAGGAATGGAATTTTGAATTAATAAATAGATTTTTAGGGGAGTGACCAAGAATGGCGCTTACAGCGGGTATTGTAGGATTGCCGAATGTCGGAAAGTCTACATTATTTAATGCAATAACAAAAGCTGGGGCAGAATCTGCAAACTATCCATTTTGTACGATTGATCCTAATGTGGGAATTGTTGAGGTTCCAGATGAACGTTTAAATAAATTAACAGAACTTGTTCAACCGAAAAAAACTGTGCCAACGGCTTTTGAATTTACGGATATTGCCGGGATTGTAAAAGGAGCAAGCAAAGGAGAAGGGTTAGGAAATAAATTTCTTTCCCATATTCGCCAAGTGGATGCAATTTGTCATGTAGTACGTTGTTTTGCTGATGGTAATATTACACATGTGTCTGGAAAAGTGGATCCAATTGATGATATTACAACCATTAATCTTGAATTGGTTCTTGCTGACCTTGAGTCAGTAGAAAAAAGAATCGGCAGAGTAGAAAAGCTGGCAAAGCAAAAAGATAAAGACGCAGTGGCAGAATATGAGGTCCTAGTAAAATTAAAAGAGGCTTTTGAGGCTGATAAACCAGCACGTTCGGTTGAATTTACAGAAGAACAAGCAAAGCTCGTTAAAGGATTACATCTATTAACAAGTAAGCCTGTTTTATATGTTGCGAATGTTGGGGAAGATGAAGTGGCTGACCCGACGAATAATGAATATGTTCAAAAGGTAAGGGAATTTGCTAAAGAAGAAAATGCGGAAGTAATTGTTATTTGTGCCAAAATAGAAGAGGAAATAGCTGAACTTGAGGATGACGAAAAAGTAATGTTTTTAGCAGAACTTGGCATTAAAGAATCAGGTTTGGATCAATTAATTAAGGCTGCCTACAGCTTGCTAGGACTTGCTACTTATTTTACGGCAGGTGTACAAGAAGTTCGGGCATGGACTTTCAAAAAGGGAATGAAGGCACCGCAATGTGCTGGAATTATTCATTCTGATTTTGAAAAGGGATTTATCCGTGCAGAAACAGTTTCCTACGATGATTTAATGGCAGCAGGATCGATGACTGCCGCAAAAGAGGCAGGAAGAGTTCGTCTTGAAGGAAAAGAATACCTCGTACAAGATGGAGATATTATGCATTTTAGATTCAACGTTTAATAGAAAAGGCAGAGCGCGTGCACTGCCTTTTTCTATTTATAAGTGAAAAAGTATTAAACAAAATTTAAAAATAAATTTACAAGAACATATGTTTGTGTTAATGTAAACATACATATAATGCTAATGGTAAGACTGAAGTTAGAACAATCATTGCAATTAGGTGATTGTTATGGTATACTTTGTACTTGTGAGTAATGAACGTTTAAATACATTGCTCCTTGCCCTTATAATAAAAAGGGCCGCATAGTCCATAAGGAGGTGACAGAAAGATGAAAAAGTACGAAATTATGTACATTATCCGTCCAAATATTGAGGATGAGGCTAAAAAAGCTTTAGTTGAGCGTTTTGATAACGTATTAACAACTCAAGGTGCGGAAATCATCGAATCTAAAGACTGGGGCAAGCGCCGTCTTGCATATGAAATTGAGGACTTCCGTGACGGTTTATACCGTTTAGTGAAAGTTAACTCAAACCCAGAAGCGGTTCAAGAATTTGACCGTCTTGCAAAGATTAGCGGAGATATTATCCGTCACATCATCGTTAAAGAAGAAGAATAATTTGTGTTTATATAAAATGACATTTGGTTTCACGTGAAATATAAGCTTATGGGAAGGGGTTGATTCTGATGATGAACCGCGTAGTTTTAGTAGGTCGATTAACAAAGGACCCTGATTTGCGATATACTCCAAGTGGGGTAGCTGTTGCCACATTTACACTTGCTGTAAATCGTACTTTTACGAATCAGCAGGGTGAAAGGGAAGCAGATTTTATTAATTGTGTAGTTTGGAGAAAACCAGCAGAGAACGTAGCTAACTTTTTGAAAAAGGGTAGTTTAGCAGGCGTTGACGGTCGTTTACAAACTCGTAATTATGAAGGACAAGATGGCAAACGCGTATATGTCACAGAAGTGGTGGCAGAAAGTGTTCAATTCTTAGAGCCTAGAAATGCCTCACCTGAACGTGGCGGCAATAATGATTTTTATGGCGGTGGCCAAAGAAATCAGGGCAATCCATTTGGCAATAATCAGAATCAACAGCGCAACCAAGGCTATACTCGCGTGGATGAAGATCCATTTTCTAATGATGGTCAACCGATTGACATCTCAGATGATGATCTTCCATTCTAATAAGAAAAGGAGGGAAATAACATGGCAGCAGGTGGACGCAGAGGCGGACGTAAACGCCGTAAAGTTTGCTATTTCACAGCAAATGGAATTACACACATCGATTATAAAGATGTAGATTTACTTAAAAAATTCATCTCTGAACGTGGAAAGATTCTTCCTCGTCGTGTAACTGGTACAAGCGCAAAATATCAACGTAAATTAACGATTGCTATTAAACGTGCTCGTACAATGGCATTATTACCATATGTTTCTGGTGAATAATTTTGAATCAAAGGACACTCCATTCATTTGAGTGTCCTTTTTTATGTGGAAATCTATATTATACCAATAGTAATATGTTTTAATTGCCTAACACCTATAAATCATCCAAACATTCGGGTCATCGTAAATACCAAAATCCTGCTTTAATACAAATTGAATAGGTTGCAATACTCCTTTATTATATGCATTCCACTCTCAGGAAAATCTTATATTTGTCTACTCTCCCATTTCTTAATGGATTCCTTCACAATTATGGCTTTACGATTGGTTTTATAATTTTTGCTCCTAATCTCCAACGAGTTCTAATCCGAGGGTCAAATTGTTCCTCATTCCCATTTTACCAGTACATGTAATGGACTAATAATATTAACGGATAGTTCTCCAAAAATCTATGGCGAATGGATACAATTTATATTTTCCAATCTATTTCCTTGCGGTTACGGGGCTAATATAAGAGGTGTGTATCCTGGCTACTAATTATATTTTCTTGCTCTCTTCAGCTCCATACAGATTTTTATTATTATGTATTTCAATTGGGTTTGCGAGTCCCTTCTTTCACCAATATATAACTTAAATAAAATAGGGAAATTAATTTTTCCCCATTTTAATTTAATTTTAATTTTCCCCTGCTATATTAAATCATGTAAGGACAATAAATAGCAGTAGGTTCATAGGTAACCTTTTCTTTTACCCCCTTTTTATCGGTACCCTGTTCATTGCAGGGTACTTTTTTATTTGTAATTAATTATACACAGTTAAGAGTAAGTTAATATTTCTTTGATAATTTATAAGCATACTTAACTAACCTAGAATTACTTTTAATCTTCTGAAGATGAAATATAGCTTGCGTTTAAAGAATACAAACAATTTATACGGAGAGGATGGTTATAATGGATAATAACTTCAATTCAAATCAACCAAAAGATTTTTCTAAATCAAAATTTAAAAAATCGGGCTATTTTGCATCCAGCCTTTTAGGAGTGGTTGCTGGTGCAGTTGCTGTATCTATCATTCTTCCTAATATTGAAAGTAGAATCTCTGCAACCGATACTACTGCAAATTCTTTGCAAAACAATGTAAAGCCAGCTACTACTCAAACTACCCAGGTAAAAAACGTATCGTTAAACTTAACAACAAATATTACAAATGCGGTAGAAAAAACAGAAAAGGCTGTTGTTGGGATAACGAATATACAATCGCAAACTAGCAGCAGTTGGTATCAAACAGATAATAGCCAAAGCCAAGAAAGTGGTTCTGGTTCTGGTGTCATCTACAAAAAGGCCAATGGGAAGGCATATATAGTGACTAATAATCATGTAGTAGAAAATGCGGACAAATTAGAGGTAACCTTATCAGATGGAGAAAAGCTAGAGGGAAAGCTAGTAGGCAGTGATATTTGGAATGATTTAGCCGTGGTTGAAATAGATGGAGGTAAAGTAACGACAGTAGCACAATTTGGAAATTCCGATTCTATTAAACTTGGTGAACCCGTTATTGCTATAGGAAATCCTTT
>Ga0224733_1057_pt1 | contig 22068 bp, 23 predicted proteins | sample IA12soil_GW_FP2_FD_161642 | JGI IMG/M metagenome (GOLD analysis project Ga0224733, IMG submission 161642) | Enriched cells from agricultural soil in Iowa, United States - IA12soil_GW_FP2(-) | ecosystem: Environmental > Terrestrial > Soil > Agricultural land | place: USA: Iowa | collected 2017-05-08
TGATTCATTACCTCAATCATATTGGAGCGCATAAATCGGGCAACAATGGCTAGTGGTGATGCCGCGAGCGCAATACAAGGAAGTATCGTATGATCCCATGATCCCCATGAGGCAACTGGCAGTAGCCCCCATTTTACCGCCACAAACTTAATCAAAAGTGGAGCTAGAATGAAGCTTGGTACCGATATACCGATAATGGCAATGATCATCGCCGTGTAGTCAAGGAACCGATTATGATTCAGTGCTGCGACAATCCCAAGTAAAAGCCCAAAGAATAAGGCAATGACGATGGCTTGAAGACCTAATGTGGCAGATACAGGAAAACCAGTGGATATAATATCATTTACAGTTCTTGTTTCAGATTGTATGGATGGTCCGAGATCAAAAGTAACTAAATTCTTTAGGTACAGCACGTACTGCACGGGGATAGGCTTGTCCAAGTTGTACTTTGCCCGGATATTTTCCAACACTTCTTTTGGCAAAACATTTGCATCAGAGGCAAATGGATCCCCAGGAATGCACTTCATAATCACAAACGTCAGCGTCGCAATCACCCAAATCGTCAAAAACATCGTCAAAAATCGCTTCAAAATATACATCTTGCACACCCCCAATCTGGGATGATGGGCTGATCCCTTTTCCCAGTATTATTTTTCATTGTGGGACGGAGGGTCAGGTTCCTTGTCCCATTTCTGGGATGCAGGGTCTGACCCCTCTTCCCAATCATAGTTGAATTACTTTCCCCTTTATTAAACGAACTTCTTCCTCATATGTACTCGAATGTATTTTTATACACTCCTAGCTGTACAATGCTGTTTGTTTCCGTAATGTCCTGAATTTGATTAAGCTTTAAAACCGTATTGGTTATTTCCTCATGATCCGCTACGGCAATTTGAACGAGTAGTGGGTAATCTCCTGACGTTAAAGTGATATAGCGGATTACCTTTATTTTCTTTAATTCTTCTATCACATTTGGGATGGAATCTGGCTTTACTTTTAATTGAATAATGGCTCCTGACTTAAGACCTAAAGCAATAGGATTGACAACGCCGACCACTTCGAATATGCCTTTTTCAAGTAAACTTTTATAGCGAAGTCTAATAGTTTTTTCCGTAACATTTAGCCTTCCAGCTATCTCTTTAAATGACATCCTGCCATCCACAGACAATTCCTTTATGATTCCGCGATCCAAGTCATCAATCTCAGCACTCATAAAATACCCCCCTTTCGATACTAAAATAGTAAATTAGCACAAGAAATAGGTTACTAATTGGAGACGTTACTCTGTTTTTAGATACACTTTTAACAAAATAATATCGCAAAAAGGAATATTAATCGTATTATATATTTCTATTTTTCAGAAATCAACATATTTTGCGAAGGTTTCGATTATTAGTTCCTTTGTAATGGTATTTTAGTCTTTTATCACGATAAAGTTTAGATTAACTTGAAGCATTTAGTCGTCTTGGGACAACTCTAATAGGGAAAATGGACGAGGGTTAAAGAAGTAATCTCTTTAAAAATAAAAAAATGTCTTAAAGGAGATAACTCCCTTAAGACACCGGTTAAAATTGTTCTATAAAAAATCTATCTTGTCTAAAAGAAATATAAACCTACAATAAAAATAATACCTGAATATATTAACGCTGTAAGACAGAATCCCATAATATCCCTCGCCTTAAGACCAGCGATTGCCAATGCAGGAAGCGCCCAAAACGGTTGCGCCATATTCATCCAAGCTTCTCCATATGCAATGGCCATGGTGGCTTTTCCAAGGTTTGCACCAACTTCCTTTGCAGCAGAAATGACATATGGACCCTGTACAACCCAGTGCCCTCCACCTGATGGAACAGCTAAGTTAACAATTCCGGAACTTATAAAGGTTAATATCGGGAAAGTATGTACGTTAGAGATCGCTACAAAGAAATGTGTAATACTTTCTCCTAAACCAGATTGTTCCATCATGATTTGAATACCTGCATAAAATGGAAACTGCACCAATATACCAGCAGTTCCCCCAATAGCCCTTTGTACTGCTCGCATATAAGACATTGGTGTACCATGTAAAATAATCCCCATAATAAAGAAAATGAGATTTACTATATTGATATTAATATTAAATCCATTATGAGAGAAATAGTAAATAAAATATACAATTCCCAAAAGACCAATGATATAAGCGAGAATTCTGCTTTCCTCCAGCTTCTCGGCAATACTAGCATTAGGAGGAAGTTTCTTAGATGTTGGCGGATCCTCTTTCAATAGCTCTGGATCAATCGCTACGATTTCATTTTCCGGCCGCATCATAAATTTAGTTAGGATTGGCAATGTAATCAAGATAGCTACCGTAATAAAAATGTTATAAGGTGTTAGTAATGTTTGTGAAATGGGAATAAGTCCTGCTAGTTTTTCAACCGGGTTACCTTCCGTGGCGGCTGCTAACGGCACTGAACCAGACAAACCTCCATGCCATGCTAAAAAACCCATATAAGCACTGGCAATTAATAATCGATAATCTACTTTTGGGATTCGCCGAGCTACTTCTCTAGCAAATAAAGCACCGACTACTAATCCGAATCCCCAGTTTATAATACAGCAAAAAGCAGACATAAATGTAACGAGCATGACACCTTGAGCAGGGGTATGAGCGAGGGAAGCCATTTTACCCATTCCCTTTCTTAACAGGGGTGAGCTTGCCAATGCATGTCCTGTTACAAGAACTAAAGCCATCTGCATGGAAAAAGCAAGCAGTCCCCAGAATCCATCTCCCCACATTTGGACAACATCCATCGGAGTGCTTGGGGTAATCGTTACACTAAGTATAAAGACAATAATTGTTAAAATCATTGCGAAGATTAGTGGATCCGGTAAATACCGTTCCACTATCTTAGAAAAGAATTTTGTTACTGAACTAACCATATACATCCCCCGTTTATTTGATCTGTAAGAATAAGCTATGAAGATTGCTTCTGATTATATAAATTTATTATTCTTCTATTTCTCCATCTCAACAATAGTTGAGATACCTTGGCCCCCACCAATGCAAAGGGTAGCCAATCCATAGCGCGAGTCACTATGCTTCATCTCATGTAATAAAGTAACTAAAATTCTTGCACCACTTGCTCCAATCGGATGTCCAAGGGCAATTGCACCACCATTTACATTCAGTTTATCCTGTGGTATTTGAAGTTCACGTCCAACTGCTATTGATTGAGCGGCAAACGCCTCATTTGCTTCAATTCTATCCATATCATCAATAGTGAGCCCTGCTTGTTTAAGTGCCTTTTTCGTTGCTGGTACAGGTCCAATCCCCATGATTGTTGGATCAACACCAGCAGTTCCATTACCACGAATGACCGCCATCGGTTTGATGCCATATTCATTCGCTTTTTCTCGGCTCATCAGTACTAGTGCTGCCGCACCATCATTGATACCAGAAGCATTTCCTGCTGTTACAGTTCCCTCCTGTTTAAATGCAGGTTTTAATTTTGAGAGATTTTCTGTTGTTACTCCTGACCTTGGGAATTCATCTGTGTCAAAAATAATCGGTTGGCCTTTTCTCTGCGGAATCACAACCGGAACAATCTCCTTTTTGAATTTTCCTGTTTTTATCGCATTCTCAGTTTTCTGTTGGCTCCAAGCAGCAAATTCATCTTGTTCTTCTCTGCTTATTTGAAATTGCTCGGCAATATTTTCTGCTGTAACTCCCATATGATAGGAGTTAATGGAGCATTGCAAGCCGTCAACGAGCATGCTGTCAAGGATTTTCCCATCTCCCATCCGGAATCCTGAACGTGCATCCATCAGTAGGTATGGTGCCATACTCATATTCTCCATGCCGCCAGCTACGATAATCTCTGCATCACCTGTTTGAATTGCCTGGGCGGCTAGATGAACAGCTTTTAGACCAGAACCACATAATTTATTGATAGTCATAGAAGTGACTTCGACTGGTATACCAGCTTGGATAGCAGCTTGACGTGCAGGACCCTGACCAAGGCCAGCTTGAAGCACGTTACCCATAATTACTTCGTCCACTTGCTCCGCTTTTATACCAGCACGTTCTATAGCTTCCCTAATCACAATTGCCCCTAATTCCGTCGCAGGCGTATTACTTAGCGTCCCCATAAAACGCCCAATCGCAGTACGTACAGCGCTCACAATTACAACCTCACGCATAAACATCCCTCCAAATATAAATGAAAAATGGGTCTTGCCCCATTTCCCCAATTAGTGGGACAGAGGATCCGGTCCTTTGTCCCGATATTAGTTGTGGCTGTGGGAGGAAGGATTCGGTCCTTTATCCCACTTAATAATTTCTCTGTTTGCTATATTTTGAGTAAATCGGGAAAATCCGCTTTCTTTCTCTTTTGAAGCAGTCTAGAACAGTAGAACCGTCCCAATTATTGTGCTGCCAATAATTTCGGTGCGATGGTAAACTCTGCCTCTGTTTTTTCTTTCACTTCGGAAACGGTTACATTTTCTTGGGTTTCAATAAGCACCATTCCGTTTGGTGTAAAATCAAAAACAGCTAATTCTGTAATTAAACGATGTACAACTTGTTTTCCTGTAAGGAGCAATGAACATTCTCTTTTAATTTTTGATTCGCCGTATTTATTCACATGCTCCATAATGACAATTACTCGTTTTGCGCCATTAACAAGGTCCATGGCACCGCCCATTCCTTTAACCATTTTTCCAGGAATCATCCAGTTTGCTAGATCGCCTTTTTCCGAAACTTCCATGCCTCCTAGAATAGCTAAATCGATATGACCTCCTCGAATCATGGCAAATGATTCAGCACTATCAAAATACGATGCACCAGGCACGGCTGTAACGGTTTCTTTTCCAGCATTGATTAAATCTGGATCTTCTTGTCCTTCCACTGGATATGGCCCGATTCCGAGCAAACCATTTTCTGATTGCAGTAAAACATTGAAATCAGCTGGGATTTCATTTGCTACAAGCGTTGGTATCCCAATACCTAAATTAACATTCATTCCATCTTCAATTTCCTGTACCGCTCTCTTCACTATTTTTAGGTGTGAATCTTTCATTTTCGACACTCCCATCTATGAAAATATTATGCTTTTACAACAGTACGGCGTTCAATTCGTTTTTGATAATTCGTTCCGAGCAACAAACGTTGCACAAAAATACCTGGTGTATGAATTTCATCCGGATCCAGCTCACCTGGCTCAACGATTTCCTCTACTTCCGCTATCGTAATTTTTCCTGCCATCGCTGCTAACGGATTAAAGTTACGAGCTGTTTTGCGATACACAAGATTGCCAAGCGTATCTGCTTTCCATGCTTTCACAAGCGCAAAATCACCAACAATGCCGCGTTCCAATAGATAAGTTTTTCCATCAAACTCCTTTGTTTCCTTTCCTTCCGCAATTGGAGTTCCCACACCTGTTGCTGTATAAAATCCAGGTATACCTGCACCACCGGCACGAATCCGCTCTGCAAGTGTTCCTTGTGGCACTAATTCTACTTCCAATTCGCCACTTAAAAACTGTTGTTCAAAAATTTTATTTTCACCTACATAGGAAGACACCATTTTTTTAATTTGTTTGTTTGCAAGAAGTATCCCCAGTCCCCAGTCATCTACACCGCAATTATTACTGACAACGGTTAAGTCCTTTGTTCCTTGTTCTTTAAGTGCCTGTATCGTAAATTCAGGTATCCCTGAAAGTCCAAAGCCCCCAACAATAATGGTTGCTCCATCCTCAATATCTGAAATCGCTTCCATAAAGGAATGCATAACTTTGCTATTTTTCATTCATAAAGCCCCCTTTAATCGCTTATAAAATTCTGAATGATCCAACATTCAGTTTACAGTTCACCTTTTTATTAGTAAAATACATATATAGAATAAATAGTATGAAATTAAGGAATAAATAGGAGTTTTCAGTAATGGATTTACGTGAAATAAAATTATTTATCGAAGTAGCAGACCACATGAGTTTTACAAAAGCTGCCGAACATTCCTATGTTTCACAGCCCTCCCTCAGCAAAATTGTCAAAAAACTCGAAGAAGAGCTGCAAGTTGAACTGTTTGATCGCTCTACTCGCCATCTAAGATTAACAGATGCAGGCAAAATTGTTTATCAACAAGGACGTAAAGCACTAGCCCCATTAAATGAGTTACATATTCTTTTAGATGAACTGAGAAATCTTGAAATAGGAGAGATTAAGATTGGCATTCCTCCGCTCATTGGCACTCTTTTTTTTCCGGAAATCGCTAGGAAATTTCACGCGGATTACCCTAAGGTGAAACTTCATCTTGTTGAATTGGGAGCAAAACGGATTGCAACTATCGTGGAGGATAGCCAAATTGATTTGGGGATCATTGTCCTACCTGCTGATGAGGAAAAGTTCAATGTATATCCATTCATCACGGACGAATTTGTATTATTTATATATGAGGAACACCCACTTGCAAATCGCAACTCGGTGATATTGAACGAATTGAAAGATGAAAAATTCATCTTGTTTTCAGAGGATTTCACATTGCATGACTATGTAATAAAAGCGTGCAACGAAGCAGGCTTTGAACCCATTGTTTCATATGAAAGCAGTCAATGGGATTTAATTGTTGAACTCGTTTCTTCCAAAATGGGGATAACCCTTTTACCAAAATCCATCTTTTACATGCAAAACCATGCCAATGTCAAAATGATTCCTATTAAAGAGCCTACCCTCTTATGGAAGTTAGGAATTATTACTAAAAAGGACGCTTATCTTTCGTTTTCATTGAAGCAGCTTTTAAACATACTTATTGGAACTTAAACAAAGCAGGGTGCTGCAACACTAGTAGTCACAGGCAAGACAAAGGAAACACAAACGGAGATCCGCTATTCTCATGCTTCCTACATATCCGGTCCCTGTGCCCTCACAGAATTGGGACGAGGGACCGGACCCTCTATCCCATCTTAAGACCGATTTTGCCTAATTGTTTGGCATTTTCTAATCGATGGAATGCTTCCATATATTGTTCAAGCGGATATACTTGGTCCACTACTGGTCTAATCTGATGCTTTTCGATGAACTGTACCATTTCTTTATACTCTTCCCCGCTTCCCATTGTGGAACCTAGAAAGTTAAATTGTCCATAAAAGAAAGCACGGAGATCCAGCTGCATGACATCACCTGTTGAAGAGCCGAATGTTACGATTGTACCGCCTTGACGTAATTGCTTTAGTGATTTATTCATTGTAGCTGCTCCGACACAATCAATAATTAGATCCATTTTTTCTCCATTAAGTTCTTCATCCCAGTCTACGCCCGTGTCAATTGCCTTATCAGCACCGATTTCCAGGGCTTTCTTACATTTTTCCTGTGAACGTGATGTTACATAAACAGTTGCGCCTGCTGCCTTTGCAAATTGCAGCATAAAGGTTGCTACTCCACTTCCAATTCCAGGAATAAGCACCTTCATACCAGATTGCACATTTCCTCTTGTAAATAAAGCACGATAGGCAGTTAAAGCTGCTAACGATAAAACACCTGCTTCCTCCCAGGTTAAATATGAAGGCTTTGCCACCACATTTTCTGCATGAACAACTATTTTTTCCGAAAAAGTACCATCGGTTGGATGGCCAAGAATGTCGAAACCAGCTGGTGGTGCATCACTCTTCTCTTTCCAGCCCAAGCTAGGGTTAATCATTACCTCGTCCCCGATCTTAACATCCTTTACGCCTTCCCCAACGGCATCAACGACACCGGCACCATCGGAACCTACGATAACAGGCGGATCTGTATGTTTGTGCCGGTTAAGGACAACAAATAAATCGCGATGATTTAATCCCGCTGTTTTTAGCTTCACCCTTACCTCGCCTGCTTTAGGAACTTTTTCATCTACTTCCCTTACAGATAATCCCTCAAAACCATCTTTTTCTGCATGAACGATTGCTTTCATGATCGAGTCTCCTTATTATGTAGTTTTCAAATTACAACATTTTTACCCTAAAAAACGCAAAGCATTCGCAACCTGCATTGCAACACCAATTTTCAAGCTATGCTCATCGATGTTAAAAAGCGGTGTGTGTACGTCATGGATAATGCCTTTTTCATTATTTCGTACACCTAGGCGGAAAAAGGCACCAGGTATTTCTTTCGCAAAAAACGCAAAGTCTTCCACTCCTAAGCTTGGCTTAGTTAGAACCTTCACATTTTCCTTTCCTATTAAGGTCTCGCCGCTGGCCTTTACAATATCCACCATTTCGTCAGCATTAATCAAGGAAGTATAGCCAGGTTCAACGGTTAGTACTGCGCGACCGCCCATTCCCTTTGCCACAAAGGTAACGGTATCCTCTAATTTTTGCAAAACAGACTCACGAATTTCAGGTATCAGTGTACGTACCGTTCCAACGAGCTTCACTTCATCCGCAACAATATTTCCTTGCGTTCCTCCATGAATCGTACCAAGCGAAATGACAGCTGATTCACGGGCATCCACACCACGACTAACGATGGTTTGCAGGGCACTAATAACTTGTGCGGCAATAACAATGGCATCCTTTCCCATATACGCGTAGGCACCATGCGCATTTTGACCTTTTACCGTTATGAATATCGTATCAGAAGAAGCATTCATTTGCCCATATTTGACTCCGATTTTTCCAACGGGTAAGTCTGTATCGACATGAAGCCCGAAGATTGCATCAACTTTTGGGTCTTCCAATACGCCTTCTTTTATCATGGGGACGGCTCCACCTACTGTTTCTTCGGCTGGCTGAAACAGTAACTTAATATTCCCTTTCAATAAATGTTTGTTTTGATTTAAAAGCTTCGCAGCTCCCAATAAAACGGTCATATGCGCATCATGTCCGCATGCATGCATTTTCCCATCGATAGTGGACTTATATGGTACATCACTTTGTTCTAAAATTGGCAAGGCATCCATATCTGCTCGCAACGCAATGGTTTTTCCATCCTGATCCCCTTTAATGAGTCCTACCACACCAGTATTTGCAATTCCCGCTGTGTATGGAATGCCCATCTCATTCAGGTATTCACAAATCTTATCCTTCGTTCTATATTCCTCCATACCAAATTCGGGATAAGTATGAAAATCTCTCCCGCATTTTGATTAACCATGGGAAAATTTCTTGTGCTTGTTGTAGCAAATCCTCTTTTTCTATCATGACTGAACCACACTTTCTTCTATGCTTAAACTGCCATTGGTAGCATCTAGTTTTGCTTTTACTCCGAATGGTAAGGTAATTTTTGTATTGCAATGACCTGCCTGAAGATTATAGATGGTTGGTTTTCCAAACGGTGCAACAATAGTTTTAAATACATCAACAGTATCAAATCCATGAGAATAATTTGGTGATTCACTTTCCGTAAATGTCCCAAAAATTATACCTGCTGCCTCTTCAATTTTTCCTGCTAAAGCTAATTGTGTCAGCATTCGATCCACTTTGAATGGTTCTTCCCCTACGTCCTCAAGGAATAAAATTTTCCCCTTCGTATCCAATTCATAAGGCGTGCCCATTAGCGCCGTGACAAGGCATAAGTTTCCGCCAACCATTTCTCCTTCTGCCACACCATCTACTAAACTGAAAATCTCTTCTTCTTCAGGATTTTGGACAATTCCCAGTGGGGTTGGATCCATTAATACTCGTAATAAGGAAGTTCGGGTAAAATCATCGCTATCTAATAGATCTGATGTTGCCATTGGTCCATGTACCGTCGCTAATCCGCATTTTTGCAGGAAAACAGTATGTAACGCGGTGATATCACTATATCCAATAAATAATTTCGGATGTTGAACTATCGTTTCATAGTCAAGATAAGGCAATAATTGCGGTGTACCGTATCCACCACGCAAACAGAGAATGGCGTCAATTTCCGGATCTGAAAACATTTCATTAAGCTCATCTGCACGATTTTTGGGAGGTCCCGCTAAATAGCCGCCATACTCTTCATAACAGCTTTTTCCAACCTTGACTTGAAAACCAAGCTCACGAATAACCTGAATGGCCATTGGTACATTTTCCGCCTTCGTCGGACTTGCCGGAGCGGTTAACCCCAGAGTATCTCCAAACTTCAGCTTCTTCCCTTTAAACTTTTCCAATTCTGAAATCTCCTCCTAATAGGGACGAAGGAACCAGTCCCTCGTCTCGTTAAAAATGTGGGGGGATGAAGGGTCTGGTCCCTCGTCTCGTTTAATACGTTAACGAGTGTATGGATTGAAAAGTCATTCCCTCATCCCCTCGAAAAGGGATATGGTGCCTGTCCCCTTGTCCCTAAAACATTAGATTTACAATAATCACGGAGGCAACGATGCCAACAAAGTCCGCGATTAATCCCGCTGCTAAGGCATGACGGCTGTTTCTAATAGCAATGGCTCCAAAGTATACGGCAATAACTAAAAGGTGGTTTCTGTCGATTCTGAAATAACAGATGCATTATTACCGATTACAGAATCTGGCCCATAATGTTTAAATAAATCAACCATAATGCCTTGTGATCCCCCTCCCGAAAGCGGTCTCATTAATGCCATAGGAATAACTTCTTTCGGCATTCCAAACCACTCCCCAATGGGTGCTAACAATCTTGTAAGTAAATCCATAGCCCCGGATGCACGAAAAACACCAATAGACACGAGGATTGCTACTAAATAAGGAATAATTTTTACCGCTGTAGAAAAGCCTTCCTTTGCTCCCTCTGTGCCTCGTATACTTTTACTTTGCGAATTATCCCATATAAAGGGATGAATAATAATAAAAATGGAATCGCATAAAGCGATATGTTTTTCATAATATCTACAAACATCATATGCCCCTACTTTCCCTATTAGAATGATCGTATCTTTCGTTATGTTTTACTCCATAGGAATATCAATATTTTCCGATTTGTTTTCCTTCTTTAAAGCACGCTCAATCGAAAATAATGGCAACTTTTGAAGTAAAAGAGAAGCTGTAATTCCAGCAATGGTAGAGCAAATAGTTGCTAAAATCGTTGGACCGATAATAGATGTTGGATCGTGAGAACCAGCAGATGCCCTCAATGCAATAGTGGTAGAAGAAATAAGTGTTACAGAAGAGTATTTATTGCTAAGAACATGACCATTGCATTTGTCGCAATGCCCTTATGCGGATTTAATTTTTCTAATTCTGTCATTGCTTTAATTCCTAATGGGGTGGCCGCATTCCCTAGTCCCAGAATATTTGCACTGATGTTCATCATCATCGCCCCCATAGCAGGATGATCTTTCGGAACCTCCGGAAATAAACGAAACATAATTGGACGTACCGCTCTCGCAAGCAATTTTACCAGACCGCCCTCTGCGGCAATTTTCATAATACCTAACCACAAAGCCATTACGCCTATTAAGCCAATGGATAGAGTGACTGCTGTTCCTGCTGATTCGATGGCAGCATCAGTAACCTTTTGCATCTTTCCTGTTGCTGCACCAACCAAAATCCCAACAGCAAGCAACAAAAACCAAATGATATGAATCATTTTTCTCCCTCCCAATTTTATAAAATTTTATCATTTTTTGATGATATTATATTATCCTAATAATTAGATATCTTTTAATAGTTCGTGATTCATATACATGGGATATTTCTGCGCTTTTTCATGCTTAATGCTATTTCTCTATATCTTTATTATTTTTAAAATAAAATTATTTATCTCTTTAAAAAAAGGAAAACAAAAAAACCGCAGAAATCTTTTTCTACGGTTTGTATTCCTAAGCTATCCTTTTTTCTCTTTTCTCCATGCGTACATAAAATTTATCTATCATATATCCGGAAGTCGATGCAAGTATTTGTTGAAAGAGCATAGATATGATAACCGGAGTTGCTACACTTGGGGCAAAATAAGTAACAGCGATAACGGCTCCTGCACTTATATTTCGCATTCCTCCAAGAAACGTTAATGCAACGACAGTATCTCTATCTCTTTTCAGCCACATCCCAATCAAAAAGGAAAACAAATAACCAGTAAAAGCGATAAGGAAAACAATTATCCCAATTCCGATTAACTTTACGCTTATATGTTTTAAATGAGGAGCAATAACCGATCCGTTCAGCATGACTACAAGCCCTAAACATATTTTAGAAAATGGGGCTAATTTAATACCTAAAGTATCTTTAATTTTGCCTTTTGTCATCTGATTTAGAATCATCCCCAAAATGGAGGGAATTACCACCATCTCAAATAGTCCTTTCATAATGCCAGCCGTATCTAATTCCACCTTCTGTCCCACAAATAAGGAAAGGGTATATGGAACAATAAATGGCGAAAGCAAGGTATCTATTAAAATCAGCGATAAGGTTAAAGCCATATTTCCTCTGTAAATAGACACCCAGATGACACTTGTAACACCAGTTGGTATAACCATCCCTAGGACTAGACCAGTAATTGTATAGGCATCACCATGAAACACAGCATGGCCAATTCCCCAAGCCCAAATCGGCATTAAAACATGCAAGATTAATAGAGCGATGATGATCGAAAATGGATGCATGACCACTTGTTTCAATGATTGAAAATTAGAGCCTAGGCTTCCTGCAAAGGTCATAAACGCAAAAATCCACGGAACGAGAAAGGAGTAATCCTTTAAATACACAGACAATAACACACCAAGAACGACACTAACTGGTGTAATAAAAGGCATCATCTTCTCCAGCCGCTTATTCATTCTAACTAACAAAAAAACATCTCCTATTCTAGGTGTCAAACACTGTCTATTTCTTTCCTTTATTAGAATAATATGAAAAAGAAGATAGGTAAATAATTTTTTAGAAGATGCGCACGGAGGGACCGGTCCCTTTTCCCATTTTGATGGGTTGAAGGGTCAGACCCCTCGTCCCATTTTACAAATCCACCCTGGGACAACGGGCCACACCTTAACGAACACGCCCGATAACACTCTTGGATATGCCGGTTACACGTGATAATTGTTCATAGGTAATACCCTTTAATTCTTTCAGTTCAAGAATGATGGCATTTCTTTTGGATTTGTCCATCTGTTGCAAAGAAGCAATATTTTCGACACCTAATTGTTGAATAAAATGAATGACTTCGCTATCAGACCTTTTCACTCTGACAAAGTCATCTAAAAACTGATCGTTATTATTTTTTATCATATATTCCTCATACCACTTGAGAGCTTTTCTTTTATTTTTAGAAAATAGGCAAAGGCCATAATCTGTATCAATTAAGTCCGTTTTTCGGATGTATTCATTTACACTTGTCCATTTACAATCGAATACATTTTTCGTCAGTCCAGCTTTCACAGGGTTTTGATGTATATATCTTAAGACCTTTAGAAAGGATGTATCTGTCTCCACAGGCTCACTTTTAAATCTATCTTGAAATAGATGACCATAGCGTTCATATTTTTTATTGTACCAATAAACATAGCTGGCACTAATTCTTTGCATTGTTTTTGAAATGCTTTCCTCCGTTTCTTGTAATAGCAAATGTAAATGATTATCCATCAAACAATAGGCATACAAATTGATTTTACTAACCTCTTTACATTTCTGTATTGTTTTCAACATCCTTCTCTTATCATCTTCCTCCTCAAAAATCGTTTGTTTATTAATACCTCTAATCATAATATGATAAATTCCATTACTGCTTTTCATACGCGGGGTTCTTGGCATAACTATCACCTCGTTAGGAGACTTTTGGGGGATGGAACAGAGGGTCTGGTCCATTAATGCAAAAATAGAAGGTATATTGGAATAATGTAATAAAAAGGGAAAACTATTAGATAAACAGGGTTGCTTAAGATTTGGATAAAAGGATGGGACATCAGACTTTTTAAAGGAAGATATACAGAGGAATTTGATAAGAGAAGTTAATCTATATATTTCTACTTATTAGGTAAATATCCTCCCTATTCCCCTAAAATATTCAACTATGACGGGATAAATGGCCTGACCCTTCAATGCCTAAAGTGGGAAATGGGACCTGACCCTCCATCCCAGGTGAAAATTGTGTGGTAATTTTGTGAGATATATTTTATAATCGAAACTATTATTATCAGAAGTTAGCCTATTTTCTGATTTAAGTTAACATTCGGTGATTATTTTACTAGTTTTATTACGTTAAGGACATTCTCTTGTATTACCAGATGTCTGAATAATCACAATAATTACCGACACATTTTAAACTTAGGAGGCGCTATGATGACAATTAATGAACCAGTTTTTGCGGCAATGCTCGTTTTAGCATTAATTGCGGTAGGCGAAATTATTTCTGTTTTAACAAGGGCAAGGGTGCCAATGCTTTTAATTGCCATACTCGGATTTCTTGTTTTAGTTTGGACCGGAATTTTCCCAAAAAATATCGTAGATACATCAACTTTTAGTCAAATTGGAAGTTTAATGACGGGGCCATTAGTCGTTCATTTAGGTACACTTATTCCGTTAACCCTAATGTTGAGACAGTATAAAGCTGTATTAATCGCACTAGGAGGAACACTTATAGCTATCGCATTAGTTCTTCCGATTATTACAATGCTATTTGGGTATGAAACGGCTGTTGCTGGGATGGGACCAATGGTAGGAGGGATTGTTGCTTTTATTGTCACCTCTGATGAATTAAAAGCGCTGGGTTTTACTAATCTTGTTGCGATTCCTGCACTTGTACTTGCGATTCATAAGCTGTTTGGCATGCCGGTAGCTTCCATATTTCTTCGTAAATACGCACTTATTTTACGTGATAAAATTGGACTTGCAGATGGAAACAAATATACTGCAGCGACTTTAGAAGCATCCCTGCAACAAAAACATAAAAGCAAGCCTAAAAAGAAATATGAATTTAACACCGCAAATGTCCTCCTATTCAAATTATTCCTAGGTGCATCCCTTGGAACGGTTATCGGTAGCTTTACAGGGGTTAGCTCTACCATTTGGTGTCTGATCATTGGTGTTCTTGGATCCGCATTAAAATTTTATAATGAAAATATTATGGACAAGGCTAAAGCTTCAAGTGTTGCTATTCTTGGCACTATTTTTATCGTCATCGCATCGATGAGCACCGTAAGCCTAACTCAATTTTTGCATTTCATCCCACAGATTTTAGCGATCATTCTCATTGGTCAATTTGGAATTTTAACAGGGGGATTTATCTTTTCAAAACTATTTAGAGTGCATCCTTACAAAGGAATGTCCCTTGCTTTAACCTCTATGTTTGGATTTCCAGCGGATTATATACTCTGTCAAGAAGTGAGTCGAAGTGTTGGCAGAACCGAAGAAGAGCAACAAAACCTTTTAAATGAATTATCACCTCCTATGTTAATCGCTGGCTTTACAACTGTGACTGTCGCATCGGTGATCATCGCTAGCGTTTTAGTTAAAACATTGTAATAAGTATGGTGTCAGGTATCTCAGGTATCAAATTAGAGTGTTTTTAATCATTATCTGACACCTCATTGTTGGAAAGCTTATGTATATTTCAGTAGCTGCGCATTATTTGCTTCGCTATTTCATAATGTTTAAGAACACTGTTATACCAAAACTGGTTCCTTTATCATTCGGTGGAAAACAATGCTCCTAATCGCGATAGCTGTTCTTGTATTCCTTTCTTTAAAGGTAGGACTAAGCAGTAACTTAACATAAAATTAAGTTGGTTATCATAGTGTACACTGTGGTTCTAGTATAAAAAGAAGTTGAGCGTCAACATGTGGGAAAAAGTGGACCTGGTTTGATTCATTAAAGAAATTATTAACATTTCGTAAAAGCTTGAAATGTAATCGCTGTGGAGAAGTTCAGTATCAATACTCTACATCTTTATTTGTTTTATTTCCAATTATCACTATACCATTTTCTGTAATGTTTGATTTATCTTTACATTCTGCACTACTCTTAGAATTCACCTTGATAGATAATTTTGGTGATGTTTATAGCACCACTATTTTTGAACTTAACTAATAAAGAAGAACCATTATGGTAAAGAAGGGAGATTGCCAAACAGCCTCCCTTTTTTTTCATGTACTTCAACATTATTGATTAACATAGCTAAAGTTAAAGAAATATGGACTTTACCGCCCGTTGGAGTTGCTTCAAAAGCTACCATGGGGAAAAGGGACCAGCGCCTTCAAACAATCCTTACCTCTTAAATTCCTTCAGTTGTTCGTTGAGACTTTTGGTATTCTTGTAAATTTGTTTATAAATCGAAAATAACTTCTTGTATTTTTCGACATCCTCTTTTATTGGGTAATAGATTTTCTCTGTTTGGATAAAGCTTGTGGCACATTCTTTTAAGGTGGAAAACCATCCGCAGCCAATTGCTGCTAGCATCGCCGCTCCCATACCTGGACCTTGTTCACTTTCTAGTTTTTCAATTTTAGAATCGAAAATATCTGCTTGCATTTGCAACCATGCCTCATTTTTGGCACCACCACCGATGGATACGATGGCTTCAATATTCTTTCCGTTTTCTCTAAAAATCTCAATCGATTCATTTAATGAAAAGGTAATTCCTTCTAGGATAGCCCGTACAAAATCCTTTCGTTCATGAAGGGCATCCATTCCTATAAAGCTCGCCCGAATGGTGGAATCTGCATGTGGTGTCCTCTCTCCCACTAAATACGGTGTGAAAAGCAGACCATTGGATCCGACAGGCACTATCCCCACTTCTTGTAAAAGGTCCTCAAACTTCTCATCCTGAGCGATTTTTTCTTTAAACCAATTTAAACTATACCCAGCCGACAAAGTTACCCCCATTGTATAAAAGGAATTTGGTTCTCCATGATTAAAATAGTGGACTTTCCCTTCGAAATCAAGATCGTTGCGTGTTTCATAGGATAAAACGACACCTGAAGTGCCCACACTGCATAACGTTTTTCCTTCCGACAATATTCCTGATCCAATCGCGCCGCAGGCATTATCTGCCCCTCCAGCAAATACTTTTGTGAACTCTGACAATCCTGTTAACCTAGAAAATTCAGGAGAAATAGTACCGACAAATTCATGTGATTCTACCAGAGGTGGACAAAAATTAGGAGAAAGACCAAATAGATTTAGTAATTCCTCACTCCATTCCCTTTTACTCATATTCAACAACAATGTTCCAGCAGCATCCGAATATTCACTATGTATGTTGCCTGTGATTCGGTAGCGTAAATAATCCTTAGGCAACAGAAAAACGCTGGCCCGCTCAAAAGTTTCAGGTTCATTTTCTTTCACCCAGAGAATTTTTGGCAAGGTAAACCCTTCTAAGGCCGGATTCTTAGTGATTTCTAGTAAACGCTGTTTGCCCACGGTTTCGTAAATCTCTCTGCATTGCTTCGTTGTTCTCGTATCATTCCATAAAATTGCATTTCTTAAAATACGCTGTTCTCGATCTAATAAAACAAGCCCATGCATTTGTCCGGAAAAACTAATTCCTTCTATATCATGGATATCCCCTTGAAATTGGTTAATCATCTCCGATATACCTTCTACTGTTTTTTCTACCCATTCTTCCGGATTTTGTTCACTATATCCAAATTGCTCTTGTATTAATGGATAAGATTTAGATGTTTCCATACATACATTTCCTTTTTGATCGACAAGTAATATTTTCACAGCACTTGTTCCAAGGTCAATTCCGATTACATATTTCATCCCTGCACCTTCCTTGCTCTGGAATCGGGAACAGGTACCCGCTCCAGTATAATAAATAAATTGGTACTTTAATCAATATAACTATCCATCCCTATATCCTTACAATGTTTCAAGCAAGTACTGATTCATTAATACTTTTAAACATTCTGGTTCAGCATGATTGATATTTGATTTTTGGTAATACTAATACATATGCTTCTAATTCACGGAAATTAGTCTTACCTTGAACAATATCTAAAACGTTCCTTTTGTATAGCTGCTATAATGTTTTTCATCAAAATCTCCTTCCATTGACAAATCTTAATCTAATAGCTAAGCTATCCATCCATGCCAATCAAAATAATGTTCTGTTTTTTATAAACGAGGACAAAGTGGTGGGGCTATAGTCAGGACATAAAATCGGGTTCCTTTTCCTATTGAAATGGAGATCAAGCCTTATTGAAGTGCACGCGAAAATAAGAACAGGTAACCGAGGAGAAGGGAGAATCCGTCTCTCGAGAAGCAATTAAAGTAAGTGTCCACATAGGGTGGACACTTTATCAATTTGTCCACGAGTGGTGCCAGGCACCACTCAATGTTTTTTTAATATATGATTACGGGTTCATTTTGTTCGAGATTGTCATATACAGCCTTCATTACACTTGGCGGGGTGTTGACGCAACCTCCTGATCCATGATGGAGGTAGGCATCACTAGCCCAATTTGTTCGCCAATAAGCATCATGGAATCCACAGCCGCTATTCGTAAATGGTGCCCAATAGTTGACTTTAATCGAATAATTAGGATTGCCTACTTCACTGCCTTTCAGTACAGATGGCGATGCTTTATACATAATATACCAAACACCTTTTGGTGTATCCTCTTGAGTATCGTGTCTGCCAGTAACCACTTTTGTTGTTACTTTTAACTTTCCGTCTTTATAAATCCAAATCTTTTGGTCCTTAATAGATACTTCCGCATATGTATTGCCAATCCCATGATTTGCGGTCGTATGATAGCCAACACCGTAAGTATTCCAGCCAATCCCATAGACATTGTAGGCTAAAATGGATTTTTTGCCTTTTTCAAGGGCTGCAGCAATCCGCTTCGACTCTTCCACAACATTTATAGACCAGCCATAAGATTCCCCTTTAATTGAAATTTCCTTCCCTGAATGGGTTTTAAAGGTGTAATTTTTATGAAGGGTGGATTGAGTACGATTAATATCAGCAATCTTGTTTTGAATTTCAGTTGGATCAATCGTGTATTTGTTATCTTTTGAAATGGATGCATTTTTAATGACATCACTGGCTTTAAAGGCGTATACCTTATTTTGGACTTTATACTCAACCGTTCGCGTCATTAATTCTTGTAACTTTTTCTTTTCCTCTTTAATAATCGGACTGTTTGCTTTAATAGGCTGCAAAAATTTAGCATCTAAATGGATAATACTACTGTATTCATGTTTACTATAATCTTTTAGTAAGCCAGTAATATCGTATTGATTACCAGCCTCGCTTTTGGAAACGCTAATTTTTCCCTGATTCAATTGGACATGAGCATCCTTCGGGGCCTTTAATCCTTTATTTAGTGTCAAAAGTTTATCTTCTACTTGCTTTTTCATTGTTTTGCTGCGATAATAATCCGCCTTTGCTGGAAGCACTGAATAATTTTTTGCTTTAGAAGAAGGAAAGAACGTACGCTGAGATTTTAATATTTTCTTGATTTCCGGTAAATTTTTGTCCGTGAACCCCGTTTTGGTATCCTTCCCGTCAAAAATAAGCTTTTTTCCAACATAAACATCGTTTTTCAAAACGGTCGATGTTAATTTTTTTATAGCCTTTTCAGCAGTTAATCCACCGACATTTGTACCATTAATCGTGATATTCGAATTAAAATGAGTTGATTGATAATAATACATGCTGCTTACTGCAATCATGATGACAATTATCATACTACTAAGTAGGATGAGAGGAATTTTCCTCACGGTCTCCACCTCCAATTTATTCTTAAATAGGACGGAACCGTTTTTATCAAAGGAAATATTCTAGTAGAGTCCTATTTTTATGTATTTATTGCCAATAGCAAAATCTTTCCTTTACTATACCAAAATTTATGACCAATTTACTATCTCCATCATCTGTTCATTTGTGATATTTTTCTATGAATCTGCTGCCTTTTTGAAAATGGGCGGACATTGGTTAAGTAATATGCATGAAAATATCCTAAATCGCCAAATATTAATTTTTTAACCATTCCCTATAGATATACTTCCGGGTTATCTTATCTAAAACAGCAGCGATAAAAATTCCTGCTGCATATCTTATCAAATCTACAATAAGGAAACCTTTTCCTAAAATTAATGCGCCAACTACGGTACTGCGAATCTGATTGATCCAGACTGCCTGATAAAGTTGACTGAATTCGATTCCGAAGCTGAAAAAGAAACTTAGTAAGATAACTAGAAGCTGATTTTTCTTTACAAGGAAGAAACGAAAGCCAAAGTACACCATCATCGCCCATAGTGCATCACCGGTATTGCGTGCTAGAAATGCTGGCAGAAGGTAACCGAATTGCCTAGAAGAAAGTCCTAATAAAATCGTAATGATGACAGCTATCACATACGATAATCGCATGTTTCGACACTGTAATTTTAATCTTTCCTTTAATATTTTATGAGAATTCATAAAGTCACTCTTTTTCATAAATATATTTTTATCTACATTATATAGAAATGAAAAACAAATGAGGCAAGATTTTCATTAAGGACGGATGCAGGATCTTATTTCTGATTCCACTAATAAATCTCCAATCATGTATTATTGTCAGATATATGCTAATCTTAAAATATATGAGAAAGGAGTGTTTTCTGATGAGTAATATTATCCCTGAAATAAGACTTAACGATGGGTTGGCAATCCCTGTAATTGGTTTTGGTACATATACTTTAAAAGGAAATGAAGGTGCTAATGCGATAAAGAGCGCCATTGATGCAGGCTATCGATTGATTGATACGGCTTATAACTATGAAAATGAAGGAGCTGTAGGAGAAGCGATTCGCCGCAGTTCTGTTCCTAGAGGAGATTTACTAATCACATCTAAATTGCCTGGCCGTTATCATACATATGATAAAGCGGTTGTTACTATTCAAGAATCACTTTATAGAGCTAATCTTGATTATTATGATTTGTATCTAATACATTGGCCGAATCCGCAGCAGGATCACTATGTAGAGGCATGGCAAGCTTTAATTGACGCAAAAAAATGGGGATTAATTCGTTCTATTGGTGTTTGTAATTTCTTACCGGAGCATTTGGAGCGTTTAAAGAAGGAAACAGGTGTGATGCCAAGTATAAACCAAATTGAATTACATCCATTTTTCAACCAAGAGGAGCAAAGAAAATTTCATGAAGAGAATGAGATTGTGACGGAATCTTGGAGCCCATTAGCTCGTGCAAAGGAAGTTTTTGAAAACGGTACTCTTGAAAAAATCGCAAATCGATACAACAAATCTATTTCTCAAATTATTTTGCGCTGGCATTACCAACTTGGAGCAGTATCCATTCCTAAATCAGCATCCCCTATTCGGCAGCTTGAAAATCTTTCAATTTTCGACTTTGTACTAGACGAATCCGATATGAAAGAAATTTCGGGATTAACGAGTCAAGGTGGGAGAATGTGGAATCAGGATCCTGCTGTTTACGAAGAATTTTAAATCATGCTCTATTAGTATGATATTTGATACTTTCCTTCATGAACGGGCAAATTTTAAAGGTAGAACAAGAGCAGCAAATCTCTTGTTCTACCTTTCCTATTATTTAACTATACTTTTTTACTGGAACACATATTTCACAATAAAGATTGTTGTTCATATCGTCCGTGTATCTTTCCAAAATTGGTTTATTATCCATTTTATAGCCCATGCTTTGAAGAGAAGGAAAAATATCCTCATATGCTTTTTGAATATCTTTTGCTGTATGTTTGACTTGGTAAATAAGATATTCTCCACTAGAAAGTTCCCCTTCATAAATGGAATCATCCACTAGATAATCCTTCGTAATTACAATACAAGCATCAAATCTACAATTTTCAGGAAGCGTAGTCTCGGGGTTATCTTGGGGAATGGCAAATAAAGTTGCGGTTTTAAGAAGATTTCTCTCCTCTGCCCACCTCTTTAACTTCTCCATTACTTCAATATTTGCAGAACCATAAGGACCAACTCGTCTCATATAGGCAATGCGATAGCTCGGAATGGTTTCAACCCTATATTTCATATACGCTTTCTTTCCTTTCCTTATTAGTATTGTTTGTTACGAATTGAATGTAACATGCTTTAAAAATATAATCATTGGTTTTTCGTGAATTTTCTGATGATTTTAAAATGATTATTGATCAATCAACTTCCAAGTTTCATAAAATCATCAAAAAGGAATGGCTATTATTTTTCGATTTCCTTTAAACGCAAAATGAAAGCAATCATCTACATCTCTGGATTGCTTTCTTTT
>Ga0224733_1058_pt1 | contig 22046 bp, 19 predicted proteins | sample IA12soil_GW_FP2_FD_161642 | JGI IMG/M metagenome (GOLD analysis project Ga0224733, IMG submission 161642) | Enriched cells from agricultural soil in Iowa, United States - IA12soil_GW_FP2(-) | ecosystem: Environmental > Terrestrial > Soil > Agricultural land | place: USA: Iowa | collected 2017-05-08
TAACTTAATTTTAACAGAAAGTGTCCTTCTTTAAATGCCAAAAATAAAAGTCGATGACATTTTACTATCGTAAAATGCCATCAGCTTTTTTTATTTCAGAGGAGGGTTTTGTCCCAGCCTCTTTTTTATTTCTATGAAAAAAATAACGTACGAAAATTTATATCGGCATAAAACACTATACCCCTTACTATTGCTAATTGGAATTGGATAAAGGTATAGCTATATCTGTATGACATAAGGAATAGTTCGCTATAAAAAATTAGAGCAACAAAGGAGATACAGCACAGATTAGACATTCATAGCGTTACATTTATCCCCCATTCATTTTATTACTATTATTCTAATCTAGATACATTTTAGTGAGTTTTATGACTATTCACCTTGCAAATAGGTCATCCAATCGCCGGATTCAATCAAATTGCTTTTCTCAAAGAGTGGATTTTTTCCTAAATACACAAATACTTCTGTTTCCCCCTCATTGGTATAAACCGTTCTTTTGATTCTATCATATAGATTGTTTTCCCCGCCCTCTTCATAATCCTCCAATTCATCCACTAATTTCAATTGATCATCATCCACCACATATATTTCTCCAAACACCTTGGTAGAAGGATGTTCTTTAATAGCCGGATATCCTAATCCTGTATCATGCAGTTCACCATAGGTCCAACAGCGATTTGAAATGCATGTAGCTCCCTTTAAATAGTGCTCGTTGGCCCCGCCTTTTCTCAATGTTCCGTAGACAAAAACCTTGTGCATTCTGTACACTCCTATTTTTTAAAAAAAATTATACTAAAAATTTATATTAGATGCATCTTCCATTTGTTGTTTTATACCTATTTCCAGTACATCGCTCATAAATTTATTCACTATCAACTAATTTGTTGTGATATACATGTTTAGGAAATATACTAACCTGTAAAACAACGCAGGTTAGTATATTCCTTAAATTAGAACCAACTTAAAATCTTATTCCACAGTTTCCCCCACCAAGATGCCGATTGCTTCGCTTGATTTGTGTTTGAATATTTAATTCGATTAGTGTTTAAGTTGTTATTTGCTTGAACGGAATTATTTTTTTGTATGGAATTAGTAGTGGAAGAGGATGTAGTGATTACACTATCTTCAGTCGGTTTCTCTTTCACATCCTTGTCGATTACAAGTACATATGTTTTACGTTCATCATCTTTCGTTACAACAATCGAAACGATGGTCTTTTTCGCATTCTCCCCTAATGGAATAGTACTATTCTCGCCTTCAATGGAAACAGATGCTCCACTTGTTCGAGCAGTTGCATTTATCGTTACTTTATCGACACTGTTTCCAACCGCTATATGATAGGTATACTCATCGCTAGAAAAAGCTTTATTCCAAGTTCCATTCGATACGCTAAGACTGCTCAATTGTGCTTGACTCGCTTTCATCTGACTTCCCGATGTTTGACTGGATGTTTTCTGAATGTAGGTGGTTCCTTGTCCTATGTTCATGCGACCTGTATTTTTCGATACGGTTTGAGTGGAAGAAAATGTATTTTTAATCTCACTACTATTTCTTGTATTTGCTATATTTACAGGAGGAGTTTCATTACCAGAATATGTTTTCTTACCACCATTTCCTTTATCCGTTGTTGGTTTTTTCACAGGTGATGTATGATTCATTTTTGCTCCTCGAACAACATGAAGAATGTATCTCTTACTTTCCCCATTTTCTGCTGTTACCAATATAATGATGTCAGACTTACCAACAGGAAGCTTTACTGATACACTCCCCTCCTTTAACTCCGTTCCATTTATTCTTACTGTTTCTGTAGAATCAAATACTTCTGGTGATACCGTTAAAGAATCCACTTCATTTGGAAGTTGCACATTATAATTAGTAGTATTCGAATTAAATACTTTGGATAATCTTCCACTTGATAGCTTAATATTTTTTAATAAATTATTGTCACTAAGTTTGCGGACAATGGTAAGAGTATAAGTAACTGGTGTATCTACACCATCATCCACTACAATCGAAAAGTCATTAGACCCAGTCTTCAAATTTAATATTACATTTGATGGATCCTTAACCGTATTTCCGTTTATGGTAAATACTTGATGTTCATTACCTGAAATATGTAGAACAACATGATTCTGTTGATTTTCAACGGTTGCATGATAATCAAATACATCTGCCGAAAAGGTCTCTTCCATCTGAATACCATCTAGTTCTAAATGCTTCAATTGATTGACAGATACAGTTTGTGCTGAAGAGATATCCGATGTTGAATCAGCAGATGATGGCGGTACCCAAATGGAAGTTCCCGCACTTATTACTGTGGCCGCCAACATCATTTTCAATGATTTTGCTTGCATAACAATCCTCCCCGCTCCTTTACTAAAAGCCATCTGATTAGCAGCAATCTATCGTGATTAAATTGCCCTTTCGTATTAAGCTTCGTTATTTATAAAAAATATCATTAGAATCTTAACTTTTACTTAACAAAGCAATTCATTTTGTAACTAAATTTTTGTTTGATAAAATATATAGACAAAATTTAATACAATTGGAGGAAAAGCATGAACACATCTCCGGTTCACCATACATTAAAAAACATTCGATATTCCGTACTAGACCTTTCTCCTATTATAAAAGGAGGAAGTGCGTCCGATTCCTTAAAAAACACACTTGATTTGGCACAACATGCAGAAAAATGGGGGTATACACGATATTGGCTTGCAGAACACCATAATATGCCTGGTATTGCAAGTTCTGCAACCTCTGTCGTAATTGGACATGTTGCAGCAGGCACATCGACAATCAGAGTCGGTTCTGGTGGAATTATGCTTCCAAATCATGCCCCGCTAGTAGTAGCAGAACAATTCGGTACCCTTGAGTCCCTCTTTCCAGGGAGGATTGATTTAGGACTAGGACGTGCACCTGGTACAGATCAAGTTACAGCACATGCATTGAGACGTGATCGACTAAGTGATGGATCGGATTTTCCTGAACAGGTTGCAGAACTTAGAGGATACTTCGATCCGTCATTACGAACAGGTAATCGTTATGTAAAAGCCGTTCCAGGAGAAGGTCTGCAAATACCAATTTGGTTATTAGGCTCCAGTGGCTTTAGCGCGCAATTAGCTGGTCAGCTAGGACTGCCATTTTCTTTTGCGAGCCATTTCTCGCCGCAGAATACATTACCGGCTCTTGACTTATACAGACGAACTTTCCGTTCATCTAAAGCATTGGATAAACCATATACCATGGTTGGAGTAAATGTCATTGCAGCTGAATCAAATCAAGAAGCCGAAAAGCTCGCAACATCAATGCAACAGCAATTTCTTTCCTTAATCCGTAATAATCCAGGTCCATTGCAACCACCTATTGATAATATCGATGAGATTTGCAGCGATTATGAAAAAATCTTACTTCAAGAAAGAACAGGCTCTTCCATCGTGGGGGATCGGGAAACAGTAAAAGAGAAACTGCAAAATTTTTTAAACGAGACAAATGCGGACGAATTTATTATCAATGCTCAGATTTATGATCATGAGGCAAGACTGCGCTCATATAGAATAGTATCGGAGATTATGAACGAGGAATAAAAAAAGGTAAGTGTCGCAGATTAGCATAAGAATCAGAGAATTTGGTATTAACTCTTCGACTGGATAAAGGAAACTCAGTGAAACAGTCCACAACCAGTAAAAATAGCACCTCCATTTTCATCCGATGTACACTTATGGCTAAGAAAGACATAGCCATCCACTAGCGGTTAGCTGCTGGTTGTAAAATTTTATATCATCTTCTCCTTAAAGAAAAGCTCAGTGGTTTCCACTGAGTTTTCTTCTTTATCTGAAATTATGGTATAATAAAGCAGAACAAAAGATTAGGAGGATTCCTATGCACACAAACCAATTAGTGATCATTAATCATCATAAAACTATTTGCCTACAAGTTGAAAGAATGGCTATCTATTTACAAAGCAAAATCATCGAAGCTTATGACCAAAACCAGCAAGTATACTATGTATTTTTTTACAAGGATCACTATCTTACTGCGGCGAAAACGACAAAACTAATGAGAAATTCCCATATCGAACATGCATTTAAAAATGGAATTATTGTACCATCCGACCACCCACTAGTCAGATCGCTTATTTCCTCCGATCAACTTTACAAAAAACGAACCTTCTTACAAGTAATAGCCAAAATGGAAAAAATATTATCACCACATGAAATGGCAAACCTTGCTACATTTTTCGAATCCTTTATTCCTAGAAAGAAAATTTTCACCTATATTCAAAACCTCTTTTATGAATATCGCCGTAATGGAAAAATGTTTCATAGCTACCGCATTATCCGAATTCTAATGGATTTCACACCTACTCACTCATTTGTAAAAGAACTTTCCAATCACTTAGACTTTATAAAATTCGCAAAGCTCTATCATCAGGGGTCAGACATTATCTTTGAAAAAGATCCAATATATGCAGAAAAGGTTTATTTTTCTAACGTAAAAGATAACTCCCATTTTCAAAAACTATCTTCCCTTCTAGAACAACAATCTAGATGGACAGATTTGGTTGCTCTGTATATTCACCAAATAGCATATAATCAAAAATACTTCTCTTCCCTTCTGCTTCTTTTAGAGAAACATTTTCAAGAAGAAGAAATTGTACAGATATTAGAAGACTTGTCTAATCAAGTTCCAGACCATGAAGAGATCCAGCAGTATTTACTAAAAAAATATTTTCACTTACACCAAACAGAAAAAATCTTAATTTTATTGTCCTCCCAAAACCTAACACTTAACGAAATGCAAACAATGGAATTTATTAAACTGTTAGAGGATTATAATTTGGAGGTTCATTCTGATTATCTCGAAAAACTTCATTTGTTTTTCATCCCCTTCTTCAACCTAAATCCGAAAAAAGCAGTGGATTTTCTGCAAAAATGGATTATACATTTACTTTCAAAAGGATATGACATACTTGCCATAAAGAAATTACTGGCACCTTTAAAGCAGGTAAAAGAAGCTCTGCCTATTATAAGGAAGCTTGATAAGATGCAGACGCTTGCCAATGACCCCGACCAACAACTCTTACTTGGTCAACTCTATTATCAATTTAAACAATATCATCAGGCGATTGAATGCTTTAGCTGGGAAATGGAGCTAAAAGCTGTTGATCCAAAACCAGTTCAATGGCTGTCAAAAATATATAATGAATTAGGAATGAAACAAGAATACATGGCTTATCAACAGCTTTGTATTGACATGCAAAAAAGAGCATAATGTTAAATTATGCTCTAATCCTCTTATTAAAAGCTTCCAAAGGGCTTGTCCTTTTGGAACTTTTTTATTTAGTCTCAGGCTTCAAAATACAAATGCCGGTGTAGGTGGCAGCCAGGATTAAAATCTTCATTGCATTTCGGACAACGATAATCACAGTCCATATATTGTATAATCGTTAATTCCGTGCCGCAAGTTCCGCATAAAATTGCCTTTTGATCAAAGTCTTTTCTTGGCCATACTGCTGAGTGACCACATCCATGTTCCTCATGGCATTGATAACAAGGATAATACGTTTGACAGCAGAAAAATTTAATTGCAATTCGATCCTTTTCAGTATGGTAGTGAGTGCAACGTGTCTCCTCATCTACTAAACTACCTTTCACCTCATGGCCTTTAATAATCAATATATTGACCTCCTGAATAAGAAAGTATGGCTTGTCCAAAGAAAAAAGATATCTTAATCATGTATATAGACATTTGTCCCAATTGGTACTATATTAGCTAGTTCCAATACATCATTATTATACATTCTGATGCAGCCATGTGACACGTTTTTTCCAATCGAGGAAGGATTATTTGTGCCATGGATACCATAATGCGGTTTAGATAATCCCATCCAAAATGCTCCGAAAGGACCTCCGGGATTTTTCTCTTTATTGATAATCGTGTAACTACCAGTGGGTGTGGGTGTTAGCATCTTTCCAATTGCGACTTTATATCTTTTAACCACTTTATTGCCATCTAATAAAGTTAATCGATGTTTCTTTGTATTAACATCTAGCCATAAGACCACTTTATCATCTCCTAGACTCCGTTTTTCACATTCTATGAGATGATTTTTAAAATGTTCATAGTTAGGTATTTGCCTATTTTTTGGGGAGATAGGCTCCATCCCAGCTAATTTACATACCATTATATTGTAATGAAAAAGAGAGAAAGGATTGGTTGATAAATGCCTCCATATTTTCATCATTATTACCCAACTTATGGACATGGATATGGTTACGGCCATTATCCATATCATCCTGTAGCATATCATCCAGGATATTACCATCATCCATATTATGGACATTACCATAATCATTACGGTCATCCATGGCATCATGGGGGACACTACGGGGGACACTACTAGACTATCTGAGAAGATATGGTTGCCACCCATATCTTCTTTCATCCTATAGAATTTAAAGGAAGAAAAACTTCAAATACAGAGCCCTCATTTAATTTACTCGAAACCGTTATCGTACCATTATGATTTTCTATGATTTTTTTACTAACCATATAGCCGAGGCCAGTCCCCTTCTCCTTCGTCGTGTAAAAAGGTTGTCCCAGTTTTTCTAAGACCGAGTCTGGGATGCCGCATCCCTCATCAATAAAACGAATATGTACTCCATTTGTATCTTTTACATTTATTTGAATGGTAAGGGATCCACCCGTTGGCATCGCTTCAATTGCGTTTTTAATAAAATTGATGCAAACTTGTTTTATCTGATTAATCTCACACAAAATATAAATTTCTTCCTCATAAAAATCTGTTATAATTTCAACATTATTTAATATTGCTTCCATATTTAATAGTGTAATCACTTCATTCATTAAGGAATGAATCTCTATGGTTGAAAAAGTTACTGTCTGCGGTTTAGCAAGTATAAGTAGTTCACTTAAGATTAACTCAATGCGATCGATTTCAGAAAGAATAATATCGAAGTATTCAGTTCTCTTAGACAAATCTGATTTAATTAATTGAATAAATCCTTTTATGGCTGTCATTGGATTACGTATTTCATGAGCAATTCCTGCTGCGAGCTGACCAGCAATAGAAAGCTTTTCAGAACGCACAAAAAGTTCCTCCGCTTGCTTTTTTTCGGTAATATCGCGGAGGATAATCGCCCAACCATCAATTCCCCGTTTTTGCTTCGGGAGCGGAAATCCAGATATTAGGACATTTAGATGAGTTCCATCTTTTTTAATTCTTTTGGTTTCATAAGACTCCTGCGGTGTTCCGTTTTTTATTTGCTTTACAATATAAGATACCTCTAACTGGTCCTCTTGGATGATATAAGGCAGACTATCCAAATTTAATCCGAGTATTTCCCCTGCTTTCCAGCCTAGCACCTTTTCAAATGATTTATTTACCCTAATCACTCTATCATCGTTATTAAAGATAATAATTGGATCGACATTGTGATCGATAAAGGATTCTAAACGTTCTCTAGCTAGCTTTAAATCTTTTTCCACCTTTTTTTTAGCTGTAATATCTTGAGCGATTCCATAAACTCCCACCACTTGTTTATCGACAACCATTGGAATATACGTAACATCGAAAATCAATGATTTTCTCCTTTTTGTATTAGCCATTATTTGAAAGCGCTGTACATTCCCAGTAATTGTTTGAGTATAATGATATTTTATTTTTTCCCTATTAATAATAATCGAATTTGAAATATTGTCATTACCCAGTAAATCTTCCATTGAATATCCTAATGTATCTTGGAAGGATTGATTTATAGAGGTAAAATTCCCCTCTAAGTCCAAAGAAAAGGTCACATCAGGATGATTTTCAAATAAAGATTTATACCGTTCTTCACTTTCCTTTAATTGAAGCTCATAGTTCTTCCTGTCCGTGATATTCCTAGAAAACGATAAAACCTCTATTAACTGATTGTTTTCATCAAAAATTGCATGGGCATTAGTTTCGAGCCAAATATAATGTCCATCTTTATGTCTTACACGATAAGAAATCCTATTGGTTTCTGCAAAATTTACTATATATTGGTGACTTTCTAAAATCTTATTGATATCATCAGGGTGACAAAAATCTAGAACACATTTTCCGATTAGTTCGTCTGGCGAGTAACCTGTTATCTCGTAACATGATTTAGATATGTACCGAAACCGAATGGATGAATCAGACTTACCAATAATATCTACGGAATTTTCTGTAATCTGTTGATATTGCTTTTTTATTTCTGATAAATTTTTCTCTGTTTTTTTTCAGCTTACTTATATCTTGAATCTGTGATATAAAAAATAACGGTGAATGATTTTTATCTCTTACTAAAGTTACGGTTAGAAGCATAGATATGGTATGTCCATCCTTATGAAGTAAACGTTTCTCCGCTGAATAAGAATCGCGCTTTCCTTCTAGCACTTCCTGTTTTATACGAGTATTTATTTGTAAATCATCAGGATGTATATATTCAGCAATGTACATACATCTTAATTCATCTTCCTTATATCCCAGTAATGAACAGGCAATTGGGTTCACTTTAAGAATTTTACCGTCCAATGAAATTAATGACATTCCGATTGGAGCATAATGAAATGCCTGCCAAAACAGGGATTCCTGCTCGACACCCTCATTATTAACCATGATCCTAATCCCCCATTGAAATAACCCCAAGTTTCTTTTATCTTAGCAAAATATTCCTTTGATGAATACAGCAATTTACAACTTTTTACCTATATTATTTTTGAGATCATAACTGTTTTCTATATAAAAGTATTCTTTTTCTGTAAAAAATCTAATACTATATGAATATATAAAAAGGAGGATTGTACATTTTGAAAATTAGAGAGATAAAACGTAATGCAAGACAAACCTTAAAAGGTAAATGGGGATTTGCTATTTTGCTTGTCATTATTACATTTGCTGTAAATAGCATTGTGCCCTTCTGTGTTAACATCATCGTGGATGGTGGAATCTCAGATAATAGCGATTCTTTAGGAGCGAATATCGGAAATCTTGTGTCCATTTTTGTCATTCCTATTTCCATTGGTTGCAGCTGGGTTTACTTGAGCATGGTTAGAGGAGAAGAGGCTAAGATTAGTGATATATTCCGCTTTTTCTCTGATGCAAAACGATATTTTAAGGCAATTGGCTTAACTTTACTTGTTCTTATATTTACAATATTATGGTGCTTGTTATTTATCATTCCAGGAATTATTAAGGGATTTGCTTATTCACAAGTAAATTATTTATATAAGGACCATCCGGACTGGAAAGTAACACAGCTTATTACAGAAAGCAGAAGGTTAATGAAGGGATATAAATGGAAATTATTTCTCCTATATTTAAGTTTTATTGGATGGGGAATCTTATGTATCTTCACATTAGGAATTGGTTTACTATGGCTTGTCCCTTATATTAATACATCCTTAGCAGAATTTTACCGTCATAGAGTGGAAACAACCGAGAAAAAATCTGATTTAATATAAACATTTTTGATAAATATAGAAGAGGGTAACCCTCTTCTATTATTTTTTTCACAAAACTAACAACATTTTTTCAAACGACTGTTGTTTCTCCTTTTGCAGGACTATGTTGCTCTAAATAAGTTAAGGTAGCCGCCCCCATTGTTTTAGCAGCAATTAATAATGCCCGCTCATCAATATCAAACTTGGGATGATGATGAGGATAAGTAAAATCACGATCCGGGATTTCCGCTCCTGTAAAGAAGAACGTTCCTTTCACATGCTGTAAATAATAAGCGTAGTCCTCACCGCCCATTTGTGGTTCCCCAAAAACAACCTGTTCCACCCCTGGAACGGCTTTTGCCACCTCTGCGACAAATTCGGTCTCTTCCTTGTGATTCACCAATGCTGGATACCCTCTAGAATAGCTATAATTATATGTAGCTTCAGAAGACTGGCAGGTTCCTTTTACAATCGTTTCGATTTCTTTTTCGATTAAGTCTCTAACATCTTCATTAAATGTTCTGACGGTTCCTCGCAAAACTGCCTTATCTGCAATAACATTAAAGGCATTATCCGCAACAAAGGAGCCAACCGATACCACTGCTGGAGATAATGGATTAACCCTTCTGCTCACAATTTGTTGAAGACTTAGAACTAATTGAGACGCTATAACAATGGCATCTTTCGTTTGATGCGGTGAGGCACCATGTCCTCCTCGACCTTGAATGGTAATTTCAAAACTATCAGCAGCCGCCATGACAGGTCCAACTCCATAAACAATGGTCCCTACTGGTACGCCTGATGATAAGTGGGTTCCATACATTACATCCACTCCGTCTAAGCAGCCGTCCTCAATCATTGCTATCGCACCACCAGGAGCTACTTCTTCCGCATGCTGATGAATAAAGACAACTGTACCCTCCAGTTCATCTTTCATACTATTTAAAGCCTTTGCTAATCCAAGCAATGTCGCGGTATGTCCATCATGCCCACAAGCATGCATAACACCTGAAACTTTTGATTTATAAGGAACATCATTTTCTTCTTGAATCGGCAGCGCATCAAAATCTGCTCTTAATCCCACTGTTTTACCAGGTTTTCCGCCCTTTAGAACAGCTACGACTCCACGACCGCCTACTTCTGTTCGCACCTCATGTCCTAATTCTTGATGAAAGGCCGCAATAAATTTAGGAGTCTCTACTTCTTGAAAAGAAAGTTCAGGATTTTGATGAAGATGTCTGCGTATTTCCACGATTTCATCATATAATTCATCTAGTTTTGCAAATAATTTTTCCATATTGATTCCTCCTAAAATATTATTTATATAAACCTTGATATATAAATAATCAAAGTCTATTTCATTATGAAACTCGTATTTCATTTACTTTGTTTTGTTAACTCTATCATCGCTTAAATATATTTTCAATAGACTATACATACTAAATTTTCCATTAATTTTCGACATATTTATTTCTATAATCGAACTATTTTCCTAGTTCTTCATTTTGCTGTATAAATGATTCCAGCTCTCAACATGTTATTATTGAGGTGGTACTATTGTGTAGAAATTTACTTATTTCTGTTTTGGTGAGTATTATCCTAACCATTATTCTGAATATTATTTTATGGTGTATATTTGGATTCCCGCATCTATAAAATAATAAAGGGCAGATTTTCATCTGCCCTTTACTCTTACTATTATCTTTGGATCATTCTACCATCTTACATAAGCTGTACCAACAATAATCAATAGGATAAACAATACAACGATTAATGCAAATCCTGCACCTGCGCCGTAACCGCCACCGCCGTAGCCGTAGCCTCCATATCCGCATCCACCGCACATAAAGGTTCACCCCCTTTATTTTCAATCAAGATTGTGAGTTACAATCTATATACATAAGTTATGTCGTGTTCAATAAATCTGTATAGACAAACATATATCTTGAGGAAGAAAATTTAATAAAATGTCATTTATAATTGGAGGTTCTCTAGAAATATCTTTTTATAAGAAAAAAGCACATGTCATAGACATGCGCTTTAATGGAGGTGCTTTATGAGTGGTCACGGATTACTTTAGAATATGCAAATTAAAAAAAATGTTAAAGGACAAGGATGGAGAAAATAAAAATGTGTTTTTATGTAATTGCATAGAACTTAATCAAATCATACGTCTTTTAAAGCATTACTTTATTCGATCCACTTTTCTTATATACTGCTCATATACATTTTGCCATTCAACCATTGAAAACTTCTTTAAAGCACCGTTTAATAAGGATTGAAATACATCCATACATATATGCCAGCCTGCTATGTCTTTTGCTGTATGATCATTGATGGCAGGAAAAATATCTTTTAACACTAATAAACAGCCATCAGATTGTGAAGTCAGTTCGAAACGAACGGAGCCTTCGCCCCATTCAAATTCCAGTATAGATTCCTTTTCAAAGTCTAGAATTCTCATTTCAATGGTTTTTTCTGATCCATCATTCATATTAAACAGGACGGTTCCATTTTTTCGAAGATCTTTCACTTGAAGATTAGAGAACCATTTTACAAGCTTATCATTTTCAGTTAGTGCGGCCCATACTTCTTTAACTGAATGTGGAAGCATACGTTTAAAAATAACTATGCAGCCACTTCCTGCCTTTTCCATTTCCGCTAACATGATTGTCCTCCTAAAATTAGAAAAGGCTACCCAAATAGCCTTTATTCCCTTTAAATGTTATAGGTTATTTTCGCCAAGTGTTGAAACTTGCCAAGTAATGCCAAATTTATCTGTTACCTGTCCATAAGAGGGACTCCAGAATGTTGGTTGAAGAGGCATTATTACTTTACCTCCCGCTTGCAGTTTTTCAAAAACTTCTTTTGATTTTTCTGCATCGCTTATATTTAAGGCAATTGTAATATGATCTCCTACTTGATGTGGTTGTCCAGGGAATGTATCCGAAAGCATTAATTCCGAATTGCCAATTTTCAAATGTGCATTTAATACACGATCTTTTGCCTCTGCTGGTGTTGGATGCTCCGGATTATCGGGCATTTCGCCAAAAGTTTTAAATTCCAGAACCTCCGCATCTAAAGCATCCTGATAAAATTTTCCCGCTTCTTGGCCATTTCCGTTTAATACTAAATAAGGATGAATTCCTACAATCATCATTAACACCTCGAATTTTTGGATTTTGAAGTATAAGAACATATGTTTGATTCTGTATTTTATATTAACATATTTACTATTATATTGCAAACGGTTTCTAGTTTTATTTTTCCTATGCACCAAAAATGTTAATTTATTTTCTTGACCTAAAATAAAAGGGACTTTTTCCTATATAAGCTGCTGAATCGCATCTTCGATTTTACGATACTTAAAATGATACCCCTCTCTTTCAAGTCTTTCTGGTATAACCCAACGGCTTTTCAAAATTAGTTCTGTTTCCGTTTTGATTAAAATGGCTCCTATTTCCAGCATCCATTTAGGAGTTGGGAGACCGAATTTACGATTCATTGCTTTTCTTAATAGCTCCATCCATTCTCGATTTGTAATTGGGTTGGGAGAAGAACAATTAAATACCCCGTTTAAATCTTCTCGCTCTTGGAGGAAGAGAATTATTTGGAAGATATCTTCAATATGTACCCAGCTGAATTTTTGAGTACCAGGTCCTTGTACGCCGCCCAGTCCAAAACGAACAAGATTTTTAAATGGCACAATGACACCTCCATGCTCCCCTAACACAATTGCAATTCTTAATGCAATTTGTCTCGTTTCCCTCAAGTCAAATTCAAAGAATACTTTCTCCCATTTTGCTACATCTACGGAAAAACCAGTGCCAATCTCCCCTGATTCCTCTGTCATTGGTCGATCATCTGCATGTCTATATATAGTTGCTGTACTCGAATTAATCCAAAGCTTAGGGGGATTTTGACATTTTTTTATAGCGTTTCCTAGGATTTTCGTTGTTTCTGTTCGAGATCGAAGGATATCTTCTTTGTTTTTTGCATTATACCGGCAATCAACCGATTTACCTGCTAAGTTTATTAACATTTCCGCGTTTTCTAATGCTCCCACAATCCCCTCATGGCTATCCCATGTAATATGATTGGGCTGTCTGGAGATGACCTTTACTTCATAATCCAAATCTTGAAACTTCTTTTGTAAATACAAACCTATAAAACCTGTACCACCTGCCAAAACCATTTTCCTTTTCATGTTATTTTCCTCATTTCTTCGTATAGAAATCGAATTTTTAGGCAAAACAATTTGTGAAATTATTCACATATATTATAACAAATATTTCCAAACAATTAAACTGTTTTTATATATAATAAAAAACGTTGTGTATAAACAACGTTTTTAAAGTGACAATAATTATTTTATGTAAACTAATTTCAGTAGTACAAAAAGAACATTAGAATACTAATACAAATCCCTACAATTGCACCGACAAACACTTCAATTGGGCGATGTCCTAATAATTCCTTTAGAGCTTTTCTTTGTTCTTGTGGAGTATTTTTTGGGTTCGTCCGCATTTCTTTTACAAATTCATTAAATTCCACTATTAAACGATTTAGAGCTACAGCTTGATTTCCAGCATGCCGCCGTACGCCCGCTGCATCAAACATAATAATGGAACTAACAACAACGGCTATTGCAAATGAGGTAGACGATATTCCATTTACAATTCCAACGGCTGTAGATAATGATGCTACAGCAGCAGAATGGGAGCTTGGCATACTCCCACTACTAAAAGCAAGCCCCACATTCCATGATCGATTAGTAACAAAATACAATGGTACTTTTACCACCTGTGCAATAATAATGGAAGTAAAAGCAGCCATAAGCGGGTAATTACTGAATAGACTCAAACCGAAATCTCCTTTTGACTATTCTTGATTTTCGTCTTTCATCATCTTTTCAAAGGCACGCGCAACTTTTTCAAATTCTTCATCACTCTCGATTGCAGATAAAAAACCATCTGGATCATTTCTCAAGTAAAACACATCAATATCATTATTGTCGTCTTGGTGGAGATCTTCTACAAAACTTACTGCTATATATTCATTACCCGATTCAGTTAATGTTCCAACTACTTCCACCTCTTGTTCTTCATTGTCTGCTTCACTTATCGTAAAAACTTCTCCAACTTCATATTTTTCCATTATGTTTCCCCCTCATTTTCAAATAGTATTGTAGTATTAATTTGTCCAATTATGATTGTTTTAATAAAACATAGTACCCAATTTAATGGATTAAAAAAATATATAATCCACTAACCTGTCTTGGGAAAGTTTCTTCCCTGATTGTTCTTTATTGAATCATTCACCTTAGTTTCTGGCATAATTCTTTAGTTTTATTCCCTTTTCTACTCGGTTTCCTTGGCTTTAGGCACCATACTCCCCAAGACAAGTTCCCTTTTTCTCCAATCACGAAATGTTCTCATTCCAAGCATCCCCAAATTAAATCATGAGTATTTCCCGAATATCTTCTTCTGTTAAACCCGAAGCAGCACTCTCATCCGGATGTAAAATTTCATCGATTAAATGTCGCTTTTTATCCTGTAGCTCATTTATTTTTTCTTCAATGGTTCCACTCGATATCAGTTTGATTACTTGAACGGTATTTTGCTGTCCGATTCGATGTGCTCGATCTGCTGCTTGTTTTTCCACCGCTGGATTCCACCAAGTGTCATATAAAATCACGGTATCAGCACCTGTTAGATTTAAGCCGGTTCCTCCCGCTTTTAAGGAAATTAGAAATAAATCTCTTCCGCCATTATTAAATTGGTTGCAAAGTTGGATTCTTTCTTCGGATGGTGTTTGGCCATCAAGGTAATAAAAGGAAAACCCTTGATTCGACAAAGCTCTCCCAATTAAATCGAGCATTTTAGTAAACTGGGAGAAGATTAATACTCTTCTTCCAGCTTGCTTTGATTCCTCTATCATTTGCAAGAGGCGTTCAAATTTTGCAGAACTTCCTTGGTAACCATCAACAAACAAAGCCGGATGACAACAAATTTGCCGTAATCTTGTCAATCCTGCTAAAATCTTAATACGATTTTTTCTTAAAGTATCTTTATCTAAATGCTTTAAAGTATCATGTCTAAGTTTTGCTAAATATGCCGCGTATAGCTTTTTCTGAGCTGGCAGTAATTCAACGGAAGCCCTTTCTTCCATTTTTTCAGGAAGTTCAGCTAATACATCTTCCTTCATCCTGCGCAGCAAAAAGGGACGAATTCTTCTGGCAATCGTCTTTCTCGTAAGATTACTATAATCCTTATATCCATGGAATAAATCAGGAAAGACAATATGAAAGATAGACCAAAGCTCCTCCAGCGAATTTTCAATTGGTGTTCCCGTTAGAGCAAAACGATGATTTGCTCGGATTTTCTTTACCGCTCGAGCAGTCTGTGTTGTTGGATTTTTAAAGCTCTGGGCTTCATCAAAAAACACAGTATGAAAGTTTTGCTTTTCATACCAGTAAATATCGCTTCTAAGCAATGGATAGGAAGTAATGATGACATCCACTCGTTCCAGTGATTGCTGCAAGTTTTGCCTTTCCTTTTTACTTCCATCCATCACAACTGCTTGAATTTCCGGAGCAAATTTAAATATTTCACTCAACCAGTTATAGGTTAAGGAGGATGGACAGACAATTAAAACCGGTAGTTTAGCATTACGAACATTGGTCAGCTCTGAGAGGATAAATGTGATGCTTTGCAATGTTTTACCAAGCCCCATATCATCAGCCAATATTCCGCCAAATCCATAGCTTGCAAGTAATTTCATCCATTGAAAGCCGCGTATTTGGTATTCTCTTAAAATCGACTTTACTTGGTGAGGAACCTCAAATTTATTGATTTCATTGTTTTCCAAAAATCCCCTTAATGATTTTTCTAAATCGAGAAGTTCATTATTTTCAATCGAGCTTAATGCCTTTATTCCTTGAATCATAGATACTTGAATGCTGCTATCTATGTGATCCTTTTCAGTAGGAAGAGCATATAGAAAACGATGAATTTCCTCCAATTCCTTTGTCTCCAGTGAGAAAAGCGTTCCGTCTTTCAAGCGATAATACTTGCGTTTTTCCTCTAATGCCAATAGGATTTCACGTATTTCCTTTTCAGGAATTCCATCCATTTCGAATGTGAATTCAAGCCAATTGGTCCGTTCTTTTGAGGGTTTTACGCGAATACGCGGTTTTGTATTTTTCTTAATAATTCGGTTTCTCACAGAAGTAGTTGCATAAATCTGGACATATTTTTGCAATTTAGGAACAATATGATATAAAAATTCATATTCTAATTCCTCATTATGCAAAAAATATCCACCTTCTGTTTGCGTAAACCTGCCTTCCCTCATCAATTGAAGGATTGCATCTTCCTTTTCCATATCCCTAACAATCATAGAGTTGGAGCGAAGTTCTATTATCTCTAATGGATTAAACGCGAAAGTATCATATTGAAATTCAAGACCTGCTAAAAGACGGTTTTTTACTCTGTCCAAATAGAGTTTTGCTATTAAAGGTGTTTTATTCATTTCCTCCAAAATTTCAGCAGAAAACTGGACATCCACCATTCTTTTTAAAGATGGAATCACTTTTTCCTTCATAAGATGGAATTGCTGGGAAGGTATGAGAATCTCATTTGTTCCCGATTCTTTTAGCAATTGTTTTATACTGATAAGCTTTTCAAAGTCTCCGAAACTAAATTCATATAATTTTCCAGTAAATAAAATGGATTGGTAGGAATCCAAAATGATTAAATCACTTATATTTTTTACCTTTAGCAGATAGGGATCGTTCAAAGTCTTTGTAAAAAGAAATGGAATGGGCAAAGAATCTTTTATAATCTGAATGCCATAAAAAGCATGTCCATTGTATTGAAGTTGAACTGATTGCAACTTTCCTAATAGTGGTTTTAGATTTTCCCATATAGAAGGAGGGATGGAAATGGTATGAAAACCAAATTGCTGCTCAGTCTTAACGAAGATCGTTTCATCCTCTATTGTTTGAACAAGCTGCTCCATAACAGCATCTATATCTTTTGAAAAACAATGCTGAGCAGGATTAAACATAAATTCGGATGAAAGTGAACATTCCTTTCCCTCTTTCCAATTCATGAGGAAATCGCGAATATTCAGTACCCTTATTCCTTCAATGCTTATTTCCATACCGAAGATACTTTTTCCCTCTTCTAATTCGATAACCTTGCAGATGAGTTCAACATCAAGCACTTGTCTATTTTCAAAGTGGTGTCTATGTGTGCTTGAACGTTTTTCTGCATTAAATAGTTTTAATAAATTTTCAGTTATCCCATCAGATGGTACTTCTACTACATCATAAAGAACTGGCGTAGTCATCCCTCTCTTTTGTTTATCATAAATGGCTAATAGAACTGCCGCTATATGCTGACAGTCTTTTTGATAGGAAACGAGACTGGGACAGCTGCAATTCGCTGTCAGCTCTTTACCATCTTTTTGAAGGACAACATGAAAGTCTTCTGTTCCTTTTACAAGTGCTTCGCAACATTGGGAGCTTATTTTCTCAAAGCTAACTTTATTGGAGCGAAAAAAAGCCTCACCTCTTTTGAAGGAGACGATCCCGCATCTTTCTTTAATGATTTTAGGACTTAACCTTACATTCACTTATATTGCTCCTCCCAAGGACGATCTTCTTCATTCATTCTATCATGTTGGAACCAGTTTATTAAATCAAAACCATCTCCCTATTCTTTGCCAATAAAAAAGGTTTTTTCCTAATTTTCCACGAATATATTCTATTATACGAACAAAAGGGGGTAAAAAAGTGACAAATAATATTCCTGTATCAAATAGTAAACAGTACACCATTGAGCAGTTTTTTAACTCTGAATCTATAATGTATAACTCTATTTCTTATGATGAAAAAAATGTGTTATATTCCAGTGACAAGAGTGGAATTTATAACGCTTATATTGTTTCATTGGAAAATGGTTCGCACAAGCAAGTGACGCATTCAACTGATAATGCTATCCACGCGATTTCCTTTTTCCCAAATGATAATCGCTTTTTATATTTAAGCGATAAAGGCGGAAATGAGATTCTTCATATCTATGTACAAAATGAAGATGGATCTGTTAGCGAGTTGACAACAGGTGAACAAGAGCGTGCGGAATTTTATCAATGGAGCAGGGATGGAAAAAGTTTTTTTTATGGTTCCAATAAAAGAAATCCAAGCTTCATGGATGTATATGAAATGGATATAGAATCATTTCAATCTACCTGTATTTTTACTAATAACGAGGGATATGAGTTTGGTTCGGTGTCTCCGAACAATCGGCTTCTTTCATTTGCAAAAGTGAATAACTCCAATGACTCCAATATTTATATTTATGATCGTGATATAGATCTTTTAAAACATATCAGCCAGCATGATGGGGATGTCCATTATATACCTCAAAAGTTCAGTGAGGATTCGATGTATTTATATTTTTTAACAGACGAGAATGATGAATTTCAGTATTTAAAGAGATATCATATTAATACGAATACTTCTGAAGAAGTCATGAAAGAAAATTGGGATATAATGTACTCTTTTTTCTCACAAGATTACCATTATCTTGTCTACGCCATAAACCATGATGCCAAAACAGTTGTGAAAATCTTAAATGTTACAACCAACCAACTTTTAGATCTCCCCAATCTACCGGAAGGACAGATAGTGAACATAAAGATGTCGAAAAGCGAGCAAGTGATTACCATCCAATGTAACAGTTCGAATTCTCCGTCCAATTTATATGCTCTTCATCGGGAATCAAAAAAGTGGAAAAAACTCACCAATACATTAAATCCTGAAATTAATCAACAGGATTTAGTAAAGGCTGAAGTCATTCGATACCCATCCTTTGACGGTTTAGAAATTCCAGCTATTTATTATAAGCCTGTGATACGAAATGGCGAACTAGCACCTGCATTAGTATATGTACATGGTGGACCTGGAGGACAGTCCAGAATGGAGTACAATCCGTTATTCCAATACCTTGCTAATCAGGGCTATGCTGTCTTAGCAGTGAACAATCGAGGCAGTTCTGGATACGGGAAGTCTTTCTTCAGTGCTGCAGATCTTCAACATGGAGAAATTGATTTAGAGGATTGCATACAAGCGAAATCATTTCTTCAATCACAAAACTATATTGACAACAATAAAATTGGCATCATTGGTGGAAGCTACGGAGGATATATGGTTCTGGCTGCACTAGCCTTCAGACCAGAAGAGTTTAATATAGGAGTCGATATTTTCGGTGTTTCAAATTGGGAGAGAACATTGAAGAGTATACCGGCATGGTGGGAAAGCTTTAGAGATGCACTTTATAAAAAACTGGGCAACCCATATACCCAAACAGAATACATTCGCAGCATCTCTCCATTGTTCCATGCAGAAAAAATCAATAAGCCATTAATCGTTCTTCAAGGAGCCAATGACCCCCGTGTCCTACAAGTAGAGTCGGATGAAATCGTTGCGGCGTTGCAAAAGAACAATGTACCTGTTGAATATGTCGTCTTCCCTGATGAAGGACACGGATTTATGAAAAAGGAAAATAAAATAATTGGTTACAAAGCGGTTCTTGCCTTTTTAGATCAATATTTAAAACAGGTATAGCAATAGGAAAGGAACAGATGATTTTTTCTGTTCCTTTTACCTGCTTTTTTTAAACTTCATCTTCTAGATTTCCAAATGTACCAAAAAATTCATAATGAATATCTTGTTCTGGAACTCCCCATTCTTTTAGGATTGAATTAACCACCTTCATAAACATTGTGGGTCCACAGAAGTAAAATTGAGCTTTATTTGAAGGAAGCACTTCCTTCAACCATTCGAGTGTTATAAATCCTTCTTTATCAAAATAATGCATTTCTTTATCTGATTCTGTTGGCTTTTCATATATAAAATATGATTTTACGTTTGGATGTTGACCGCTTACATTCCTGACGTGGGTTCTAAAAGCATGTACATTCCCGTTTCTTGCAGCTTGTATATAATACACTTTTCGTTCTGGTTGCTCATTAGCTATATAATTCAACATAGAAGTTAAAGGAGTTAATCCTACTCCACCGCTTATTAAAACAACAGGTTCTTGACTATTTATATCTAAATAAAAATCACCTGCTGGAGAAGAAATCGGAAGAATATCTCCTTCATTGAAGTATTTATGAAGATCGGTTGAAACCACACCTGGAGGCAGCCCTTCTCTAATTGGATCTTCGCGTTTAACACTAATTCTATAATAGTCAAGGCCAGGTCGATCGGACAAACTATACTGGCGCAAATGTGTATATTTTTCTTGTTCTATTTCCACTTTGACCGTAATATATTGGCCAGGAATAAATACCGGAAGCTGCTTGCCATCCTTCGGTTTTAAATAAAAGGATGTTATGATATCGCTCTCATCTACTTTTTTATCAATTACGAAATCTTTAAAACCTGCCCATCCGCCTGACTGTGTTTCCGCATTTTTATATAGTTGATTTTCCATGCGGATAAAGACATCGGATATAACATCATATGCATCTGCCCATGAGTTCATATTCTCATCCGTTGCCGCGTCAACAAGAATTTCCTTTATCGCTCCCAGTAAATTTTCTCCAACGATTGGATAATGTTCCGGTTTAATATTTAAGCTTCGATGCTTTTGCCCAATTCTTTCTAAAGCAGACATTATAGGACTCATATCCTCAATATTTGCTGCTGCTGCATAAACGGCATCTGCAAGTGCCTTAGGTTGATGTCCTGTAATTTGATGAGTCATATTAAAGATATTTTTTAATTCTGGATGGTGCTCAAATAATCTTGGATAGAAACGTTTGGTAATTGCCTCACCATGTTCTTTCACGACTGGAAGTGTACTTTTTACAATTTCAAGTTTTTTTGGATCTAACTTCTTAACGGTTTTCACAACCGATTGCCAATTATTTTGTTCATCTGTATTTACCATTAACATCCCTCCTTCTCTTCTCAAATCTAATATGCCCAATTTCATTGGGTCACCGTGAAAGTCTTCACTATTAGATTCTTACACTCCTTCCATTTACTTTCATGTAAAATGAAAAATTCTGCTTATCTTGGTAAAATAAAAGAAAGAGTTTGATAAAGGAGTTGAGAAAATGAAAGACATTATCCTTTTCGATGGTATTTGTAATTTCTGCAATCAGAGTGTTCAGTTTGTCATCAAAAGAGATCCATCTCATATATTTCATTTTGCTTCTCTACAAAGTGATATAGGACGAAATTTATTAAATGAATATGGTATTAATGAAAATGTGAATAGTGTTGTATATATTACAACCGGCAACGCCTACGTAAAGTCAGATGCTGGCCTCCAGATTGCCCGCAGGTTGAATGGATTTTGGAAATTACTATATATTTTCTATCTTGTTCCTACGCCAATCCGAGATCTTGTATATGATTATATTGCCAAAAATAGATATAAATGGTTTGGTAAGTCCGATAGCTGTATGATTCCATCACCAAAGATAAAAAAAAGATTTTTAGAGTAATTATTCCTTTGTTATTTAGTTTACGTAATATTTTTATTGTTAAATTA
>Ga0224733_1059_pt1 | contig 21952 bp, 33 predicted proteins | sample IA12soil_GW_FP2_FD_161642 | JGI IMG/M metagenome (GOLD analysis project Ga0224733, IMG submission 161642) | Enriched cells from agricultural soil in Iowa, United States - IA12soil_GW_FP2(-) | ecosystem: Environmental > Terrestrial > Soil > Agricultural land | place: USA: Iowa | collected 2017-05-08
TGGAAGTAGTATCTGGACCAGATGCAGATATCAAAGTAGGTAATGCACTTCCGTTAGCTAATATTCCAGTAGGTACTGTTGTTCATAACATTGAGTTAAAACCTGGTAAAGGTGGACAATTAGTACGTTCTGCAGGTACTTCTGCACAAGTACTTGGTAAAGAAGGAAAATACGTACTTGTACGTTTAACTTCTGGTGAAGTTCGTATGATTCTTGCTACTTGCCGTGCATCTATCGGTCAAGTTGGTAACGAACAACACGAATTAATCAATATCGGTAAAGCAGGTCGTTCTCGTTGGTTAGGCAAGCGCCCAACTGTTCGTGGATCTGTAATGAACCCTAATGATCACCCACACGGTGGTGGTGAAGGTCGTGCGCCTATCGGACGTAAATCACCTATGTCACCTTGGGGTAAACCGACTCTTGGTTACAAAACTCGTAAGAAAAAGAATAAATCTGATAAATTTATTGTGCGTCGTCGCAAAAAATAACGCGATTGAACTACGGTTCAAAAATGGGGCCGTAGCGCAATCACGAAGGGAGGTTCGAGCATGGGTCGTAGCTTGAAAAAAGGACCTTTTGTTGATGAACATTTGATGGTTAAAGTGGAAAAGCTTAATGAATCAGACAAAAAACAAGTGATCAAAACTTGGTCTCGTCGTTCTACAATCTTCCCAGCATTTATCGGTCATACTATCGCGGTATATGATGGTCGTAAACATGTACCTGTATATGTTACAGAAGATATGGTAGGTCATAAGCTTGGTGAATTTGCACCAACTCGTACTTATAAAGGTCACGCTGGTGACGATAAGAAAACAAGACGCTAATGAGAGGAGGGCATCCCGATGCAAGCTAAAGCTGTTGCAAGAACAGTTCGTATTGCTCCTCGTAAGGCACGCCTAGTTGTTGATCTAATTCGAGGAAAGCAAGCAGGCGAAGCGATTGCTATTTTGAAGTTTACTCCAAAAGCAGCTTCACCGATCGTTGAAAAAGTATTAAAATCTGCTATTGCTAATGCAGAGCATAACTATGATTTGGACGTTAATAATCTTGTAGTTACTGAAGCATATGTAAATGAAGGACCGACACTAAAACGTTTCCGTCCTCGTGCTATGGGTCGTGCAAGCCAAATTAACAAACGTACTAGCCACATTACTATCGTAGTATCAGAAAAGAAGGAGGGATAATTCGTGGGACAAAAAGTACATCCAATAGGTTTACGTATCGGAGTTATTCGTGACTGGGAATCTAAATGGTACGCGGAAAAGGACTACGCTGACCTTCTGCATGAGGACATTAAAGTTCGTGAATACATTTCCAAACGTTTAAGCGATGCATCAGTTTCTGGTGTTGAAATTGAACGTGCTGCAAATCGTATTAACATTACTATCCGCACTGCGAAACCAGGTATGGTCATTGGTAAAGGCGGTACTGAAGTAGAAGCACTTCGTAAAGCTCTAAATGAACTAACTGGCAAACGCGTTCACATTAATATTGTTGAAATTAAGAAAGCTGATATTGATGCTAAATTAGTAGCTGAAAATATTGCTCGTCAATTAGAAAATCGTGTATCTTTCCGTCGTGCACAAAAACAAGCAATTCAACGTGCAATGCGCGCTGGTGCAAAAGGAATTAAAACACAAGTTTCAGGTCGTCTAGGCGGAGCTGATATGGCTCGTACAGAAGGCTATAGCGAAGGAACTGTTCCACTTCATACTCTACGTGCAGATATCGATTATGCACATGCAGAAGCAGACACAACTTACGGTAAACTTGGCGTAAAAGTATGGATTTATCGTGGAGAGGTTCTTCCTGCGAAGAAAAAGACTGAGGAAGGAGGAAAATAATCATGTTATTACCTAAACGCGTTAAATATCGCCGCGAACATCGTGGAAAAATGCGTGGTCGTGCAAAAGGTGGTACTGAAGTAGCATTTGGTGAATATGGTTTACAAGCTCTTGAGGCTTCTTGGATTACAAACCGTCAAATTGAAGCTGCTCGTATCGCGATGACTCGTTATATGAAACGTGGAGGTAAAGTTTGGATTAAAATCTTCCCTCACAAACCATATACTGCAAAACCACTAGAAGTTCGTATGGGTTCCGGTAAAGGTGCTCCAGAAGGCTGGGTAGCAGTTGTAAAACCAGGTAAAATTATGTTTGAAATTGCAGGTGTATCTGAAGAGGTTGCTCGTGAAGCATTACGTCTTGCTATGCATAAATTACCGGTTAAATGTAAGTTCGTAAAACGAGAAGAAATTGGTGGTGAATCAAGTGAAAGCTAATGAAATTCGTGACCTTACCACTGCAGAAATAGAACAAAAAGTAAAATCTCTAAAAGAAGAGTTATTTAACCTCAGGTTCCAATTAGCTACAGGGCAACTTGAAAATACTGCTCGCATCCGTGAAGTACGCAAAGCGATTGCTCGCATGAAAACCGTGATCCGTGAAAGAGAGATCGGTGTTAACAATCGATAATGAGAGGAGGTTTGCACAATGAGTGAACGTAACCAACGAAAAGTTTACACAGGACGTGTTGTTTCTGATAAAATGGACAAAACAATAACTGTACTTGTAGAAACTTATAAAAAACACTCACTTTACGGCAAACGCGTGAAGTACTCTAAAAAGTTTAAAGCTCATGATGAGCAAAATGAAGCAAAGATCGGCGATATCGTTCGCATTATGGAAACTCGTCCATTATCTGCGACAAAACGTTTCCGTCTTGTGGAAGTCGTTGAAAAAGCTGTTATTATCTAATACAAAGTATCGGATTCATGTTTATTCCGAAGGGAGGTAAACAATATGATTCAACAAGAAACTCGTTTGAAAGTTGCTGACAACTCTGGTGCTAGAGAAGTTTTAACGATTAAAGTTCTAGGTGGTTCTGGCCGTAAAACAGCTAATATTGGTGATGTTATCGTTTGTACAGTAAAACAAGCAACACCAGGAGGCGTTGTTAAAAAAGGCGATGTCGTTAAAGCTGTTGTTGTTCGTACGAAAAGCGGTATGCGCCGTCCAGATGGTTCATACATTCGTTTCGATGAAAACGCATGTGTAATTATCCGTGATGATAAGAGTCCTCGTGGAACTCGTATCTTTGGACCTGTTGCTCGTGAACTACGTAACAATAATTTCATGAAAATCGTATCCTTAGCTCCAGAAGTTCTTTAATATAATTAGATTTATTAATCAAGGAGGTGCGATTAAGATGCATGTAAAAAAAGGCGACAAAGTAATGGTTATTACAGGTAAAGATAAAGGAAAAACAGGTGTAATCCTTGCTGCATTTCCTAAAAAAGACCGTGTGATTGTAGAAGGTGTTAACATTATTAAGAAACATTCAAAACCTTCACAAGTTAACCCACAAGGTGGAATCATTAGCCAAGAAGCACCTATTCACGTATCAAACGTAATGTTACTAGATCCTAAATCAAACGAACCTACTCGTGTAGGTTATCAAGATGTAAATGGCAAAAAAGTACGTGTAGCGAAAAAATCTGGTGAAGTTTTAGATAAATAGTTCTTAGATGAAGGGAGGTACACTACATGAACCGCCTAAAGGAAAAATACGAAAAAGAATTGACTCCTGCTTTAACAAGCAAATTTAACTATAAATCAGTAATGCAAGTACCTAAAATTGAAAAGATTGTTATCAACATGGGTGTTGGTGATGCTGTTCAAAACGCAAAGGTACTTGACAATGCCGTTGAAGAATTAACATTAATCACTGGTCAAAAACCAGTAATCACAAGAGCAAAGAATTCTATCGCGGGATTCCGTCTTCGTGAAGGTATGCCTATTGGTTGTAAAGTAACCCTTCGCGGAGAACGTATGTATGAATTCCTTGATAAATTAATTTCAGTTTCACTTCCACGTGTTCGTGACTTCCGTGGTATTTCCAAGAAGTCATTTGATGGCCGTGGAAACTATACACTTGGTGTTAGAGAACAGCTAATCTTCCCTGAGATTGATTACGATAAAGTAAGCAAAGTTCGCGGTATGGACATTGTTATCGTAACAACTGCAAACACAGACGAAGAAGCTCGTGAGTTATTAACTCTATTCGGAATGCCATTTCAAAAGTAATCGCTAAAAAAAGGGAGGCGAAAACGTGGCTAAAAAATCTATGATCGTGAAACAAAAGCGCACACCTAAGTTTGAAGTGCAAGCTTATACACGTTGCGAACGTTGTGGCCGTCCACATTCAGTAATTCGCAAATTCAAACTATGCCGTATTTGTTTCCGTGAACTCGCATACAAGGGTCAAATTCCTGGTGTCAAAAAAGCTAGCTGGTAAAACCCGAAATTGGGAAGGAGGTAAAATCTTATGGTAATGACAGATCCAATCGCAGATTTGCTTACTCGTATTCGAAATGCAAATATGGTACGTCACGAAAAATTAGAAGTTCCTGCTTCTAAAATCAAAAAAGAAGTTGCTGAAATTCTAAAGCGCGAAGGTTTTGTTCGTGATGTTGAATATATCGAAGACAACAAACAAGGAATCATCCGTATTTTCTTAAAGTACGGCACTAACAATGAGCGTGTAATCACTGGCATTAAACGTATCAGCAAGCCTGGTTTACGTGTATATGCAAAAGCTGATGAGGTTCCAAAAGTTCTTAACGGCCTTGGAATAGCTATCGTATCTACTTCTCAAGGTGTCTTAACAGATAAAGAAGCTCGTAACAAACAAGTTGGTGGAGAAGTACTAGCTTACGTTTGGTAATACTTGAAATGAACGGAGGTGCAATAGAATGTCCCGTGTAGGTAAAAAACCTATTGAGATTCCATCTGGTGTAACAATTACAGTAGATGGAAATAACAATGTAACTGTAAAGGGTCCTAAAGGCGAACTTTCTCGCAGCTTTAGTCCTGAAATCACAATTAACGTTGAAGAGAATGTAATCAATGTTACTCGTCCTTCAGAGTCAAAAACACACCGAACTTTACATGGTACAACACGTGCTTTGCTTGCAAACATGGTTGAAGGTGTTTCTAAAGGCTTTGAAAAATCATTAGAATTAGTCGGTGTTGGATACCGTGCACAAAAGCAAGGTAAGAAACTTGTTTTAAACGTTGGTTATTCTCATCCTGTTGAATTTGAACCTGAAAGTGGTCTTGAAATCGAAGTGCCTTCTAATACAAAGGTTATTGTAAAAGGTACTAGCAAAGAACGCGTCGGTGCTTTAGCTGCTAATATTCGTGACGTTCGTCCGCCAGAACCGTACAAAGGTAAAGGTATTCGTTACGAAGGCGAATATGTACGTAGAAAAGAAGGTAAGACAGGTAAATAATGCTGCTTGACAGTAAGAAAGGAGTGACCACAGATGATCACTAAGCCAGATAAAAATCAGGTACGTAAAAAAAGACATGCCCGTGTTCGCGCTAAATTAAGTGGTACTACGGCACGTCCTCGATTAAACGTATATCGTTCAAATAAAAATATCTATGCACAATTGATTGATGATATTCAAGGTGTTACTTTAGCAAGTGCGTCAACACTTGATAAAGATCTAGGATTAGAATCAACAAGCAATGTAGAGGCTGCTAAAAAAGTTGGCGAGCTAATTGCAAAGCGTGCAGTAGAAAAAGGCGTTACAAGTGTAGTATTCGATCGTGGTGGATACCTCTATCACGGACGTATTAAAGCTCTTGCTGATGCAGCTCGTGAAAACGGACTAGAATTTTAATAGAAAAAGGAGGGACAAATAGATGCGTAACATTGATCCTAACAAACTTGAATTAGAAGAACGCGTTGTTACTGTTAACCGTGTTGCGAAAGTTGTTAAAGGTGGACGTCGCTTCCGTTTCTCTGCACTAGTCGTTGTAGGAGATAGAAACGGCCATGTTGGTTTTGGAACTGGTAAAGCACAAGAGGTACCTGATGCAATTCGTAAGGCAGTTGAAGACGCTAAGAAAAACTTAGTTGAAGTACCTATGGTTGGTACAACAATTCCACACGAAGTAATCGGTCGCTTTGGCGCTGGTTCCATTCTTATGAAGCCAGGTTCACCAGGTACCGGTGTAATTGCTGGTGGTCCAGTTCGTGCGGTACTTGAGTTAGCTGGTGTAGCTGATATTACATCTAAATCTCTTGGTTCCAATACACCTATCAATATGATTCGTGCGACAATTGAGGGTATTAAACAATTGAAGCGTGCGGAAGATGTTGCAAAATTACGTAATAAATCAGTAGAAGAACTGTTAGGATAAGGAGGGAATTATAATGGCAAACAAATTAGCAATTACCCTCACTCGTAGCTTGATCGGTCGTCCTCAGGATCAACGTGAAACAGTTAAAGCTCTTGGTTTGCGTAAAGTAAATCAAACTGTTGAGCATGAAGATAATGCAGCTATTCGTGGTATGATCACAAAAGTTGCTCATCTTGTAACAATAAAAGAACAGTAATGTAAATTTCTTTATATAAGGAGGTGCCGACAATGAAACTTCATGAATTACAACCTGCAGAAGGTTCACGCAAAGAGCGTAATCGAGTTGGACGTGGTATTGGTTCCGGTAATGGTAAGACTGCTGGTAAAGGACATAAAGGTCAAAACGCTCGTTCAGGCGGCGGTGTTCGTCTTGGTTTTGAAGGTGGTCAAACACCATTATTCCGTCGTTTACCAAAACGCGGTTTCACTAATATCAACCGAAAAGATTATGCTGTTGTAAATCTAGATGCATTAAATCGCTTTGAAGACGGTACTGAAATTACACCGGCTCTTCTTATCGAAACAGGAGTTGTAAGCAAAGAGAAGGCAGGAATTAAAATTCTTGCAAATGGTAAGCTTGAGAAAAAGTTATCTGTAAAAGCTCACAAATTCTCCTCTGCTGCTAAAGAAGCAATTGAAGCTGCTGGCGGAACTACCGAGGTGATTTAATGTTCTCGACAATCTCCAATTTTATGCGTGTGAAAGATATTAGACGTAAAGTTTTCTTTACACTTTTAATGTTAGTCGTTTTTAGAATTGGAGCTTATATACCTGTTCCATTTGTAAATGCGGCTGCATTGGAAGCGAATGATCAAAATGGATTCTTTAATATCCTAAATACTTTTGGCGGTGGAGCTCTTTATAAATTCTCTTTGTTTGCAATGGGAATTATGCCATATATCACTGCTTCCATCATCGTACAATTATTACAAATGGACGTTATTCCGAAGTTTACGGAATGGTCTAAACAAGGTGAAGTGGGACGTCGTAAATTGGCTCAATTTACACGTTACTTCACAATTGTCCTTGCTTTTATAGAAGGTATTGGTATGGCTTATGGATTCAACTCCTTAACTCAGGGACAATTAATTATGAATCCGAGCTGGGGAACCTACCTAATCATTGCTGTTGTTTTGACAGCCGGAACTGGATTTTTAATGTGGTTGGGTGAACAAATCACAGCTAATGGCGTTGGTAATGGTATTTCCATTCTGATTGCTGCAGGTATTGTTGCCAGAGTACCAAATATGATTAGTCAAATATATGATCAACAATTTAAAAATGCTGGCCAACAGTTGTTTTTAAAGATTGTTATCTTATTAATACTAATTCTTGTTGTGATTGCTATTGTAGTCGGAGTAATTTTTGTCCAACAGGCACTAAGAAAGATTCCGATTCAATATGCACAACGTCTTTCTGGTCGTAATCCTGTTGGAGGACAAACGACACATTTACCTTTAAAAGTAAATGCAGCAGGGGTTATTCCAGTTATCTTTGCGGTATCGTTTATCGTGGCACCAAGAACCATTGCATCATTTTTTGGTTCCAACAATGTAACGGATACGATACAATGGGTATTTGATTATACGAAACCGCTGGGTGCTATAATCTATGTTGCATTAATTATAGCTTTTACTTATTTCTATGCATTTGTTCAAGTGAATCCAGAGCAAATGGCTGATAACTTGAAGAAACAAGGTGGGTATATTCCGGGAATTCGCCCTGGTAAAAATACGCAAGAGTATCTTACGAGGGTACTATACCGCTTAACATTTGTGGGATCTATATTCCTAGCGGTTGTATCGATTTTACCGGTTATCTTTACTACGTTCGCAGGGTTACCGCCAGCTGTTCAAATCGGTGGAACAAGTTTACTTGTTATGATCGGTGTGGCACTTGATACGATGAAACAATTAGAATCACAGCTTGTAAAGCGTCATTATAAAGGTTTTATTAAGTAATACTGTGTTTTAGGAGCAAGAGCTTGTTCCTAAAACATGGATTAAGTCTTAAGGGGGAAGTACTAGTGAATTTAGTGCTAATGGGTCTTCCCGGTGCCGGAAAAGGAACACAGGCTGAAAGAATCGTGGATAAGTATCATATTCCGCATATCTCTACTGGAGATATGTTCCGCGCTGCTATTAAAGAAGGCACGGAACTCGGTTTAAAAGCCAAGTCCTTTATGGATAAAGGTGAACTTGTTCCAGATGAAGTAACTATCGGCATTGTTCGTGAACGTTTAAGCAAAAAGGATTGTGAAGCAGGTTTCTTACTTGATGGATTTCCTAGAACGGTGCCACAAGCGGAAAGCTTAGAAGCAATTCTTTCTGATTTAAATATGCAAATTGATTATTGTATAAACATTCAGGTAGACAAGGAAATTTTAATGGAACGTTTAACAGGACGCCGTATTTGCAAGAATTGTGGTGCCACTTATCATCTTGTCTTTAATCCTCCTGCAAAGCCAGGCGAATGTGATCGCTGTGGCGGAGAATTATATCAAAGAGCTGATGATAATGAAGAAACCGTTCAAAACCGTTTAGAGGTTAACATTAAACAAACTCAGCCCCTACTTGATTTTTATGAGCAAAAAGGATACTTGCGTAGTATAAATGGTCAGCAGGAAATAAATAAAGTTTTTGCTGATATTGAAAATTTACTTCAAGGATTAGTAAAATAATCTTTTAAGCTAATAAATTATAAAGAAACAGGAATTACAATACTAAATTGGATGTAATTGCTGAAAAATTTCTTATGCGGATTGATGCAATTCCTTCTTATAAACGTTATAATGGAATGCGTGGGTGCATATGTGCTTAAATGAACAAAGAAATTTGTTCTCAACATTTCAAATGATCGTTCCTAAGATGGAAGCATCTATCATCTTTAGCGATGTTAATTTATAATGGCTGTCATGGTGATTCTTTATGGACCTATCCTTTAGGTACAATTGACATAGAAACCGGGAAGCTATTAGAGGTGACTTGAGAAATCACTAATCATGGCTTACAAGAATGAAAGCCTGGTGAGCGTCTTTCGAACATCTCTCATGCGATTCATTAATTGTCGTAGCAAAGGGCTTTTCTCTGTTGGCAAGTATGCCGAACATAGGATTGGTCAAGAATTACATGAAGACACACCAATACCTCGTTACTTTTGTAAAAGAGGTATTAAATGTGGTCCCAAATGTTAGATAGAAGGGAGACTGGTTCGGTGGCGAAAGACGATGTTATCGAGGTTGAAGGAACTGTAAGTGAAACTTTGCCAAATGCAATGTTTAAGGTAGAATTAGAGAACGGCCATACCGTATTAGCACATGTTTCCGGTAAGATCAGAATGCATTTTATTCGTATTTTACCAGGAGATAAAGTTACGGTTGAGCTTTCTCCATATGATTTGACACGCGGAAGAATTACGTATCGTTATAAATAATATGAAATGCACTCCGTACTGTTAAGGAGGTAAAGACAAATGAAAGTCAGACCATCAGTAAAGCCAATCTGCGAAAAATGTAAAGTTATTCGTAGAAGAGGTAAAGTCATGGTTATTTGTGAAAACCCTAAACATAAACAAAAACAAGGATAATTTGAAGGAGGTGCGCTTTTTCAATGGCACGTATTGCAGGTGTTGACATTCCACGTGATAAGCGTGTAGTGATTTCATTAACTTATGTCTATGGTATTGGTAAACCAACTGCTCAAAAGGTTTTAGCTGAAGCAGGTGTATCTGAGGATACTCGCGTTCGTGATTTAACAGAAGAAGAGTTAAACAAAATTCGCGATATTATTGATAAACTTAAGGTAGAAGGTGACCTTCGCCGTGAAGTTTCTTTAAACATTAAACGTTTAATGGAAATTGGTTCTTACCGTGGTTTACGCCATCGTCGTGGCTTACCAGTTCGCGGTCAAAATACGAAGAACAATGCTCGTACTCGTAAAGGTCCTCGTAAAACTGTAGCAGGTAAAAAGAAATAATTAGCAAAGGAGGTTTCTTAATAGAATGGCACGCAAAACTAATACTCGTAAACGTCGTGTGAAAAAGAATATCGAATCAGGTGTTGCACACATTCGTTCTACATTTAATAATACAATCGTAACAATCACAGATCCACATGGTAATGCTCTTGCTTGGTCAAGTGCAGGTGCGCTTGGATTTAAAGGTTCTCGTAAATCTACTCCATTCGCAGCACAAATGGCAGCTGAAACTGCTGCAAAAGCTTCTATGGAACACGGTATGAAAACTCTTGAAGTAACTGTTAAAGGCCCTGGCGCTGGACGTGAAGCTGCAATTCGTGCACTTCAAGCTGCAGGTCTAGAAGTAACAGCTATTAAAGACGTTACACCAGTTCCACATAATGGATGCCGCCCACCAAAACGCCGTCGTGTTTAATTTTTTCTGTATGAGATTTTGTATCCCTGTCTATAATGGGATATGATATGTTTTAAAAACAGATTAGATTAATCCAGTTGTTGTGCACAAACGGGAATGTATACATGGGGAATTTCGGGTTTTAGAATAAAATTCTTACCGGGGTTTCGACGTTTTGAAGGAGGGTAAATTTGAATGATAGAAATTGAAAAACCAAAAATTGAAACGGTTGAGGTCAACGATGATGCATCTTATGGAAAGTTCGTCGTAGAACCGCTTGAGCGTGGATATGGTACAACTTTGGGTAACTCCTTACGTCGTATCCTATTATCCTCACTCCCAGGTGCCGCTGTCACGTCTATTCAAATAGATGGGGTAATGCATGAGTTCTCAACAATTGAAGGCGTCGTAGAAGATGTTACATCTATTATCCTAAATCTTAAGAAACTAGCTTTGAAAATATACTCTGACGAAGAGAAGACGCTTGAAATTGATGTACAGGGAGAAGGAGTCGTAACGGCTGCGGATATTACACATGATAGTGATGTAGAAATCTTAAACCCAGATTTATATATTGCTACTTTAGGAAAGAATGCTCATTTCCGTATGCGTATGTCTGCTACAAGAGGTCGCGGTTATACACCAGCTGATCTTAATAAACGTGAGGATCATCCTATTGGAGTTATTCCTATTGACTCTATCTACACTCCTGTTCAACGTGTAAACTACCAAGTGGAAAATACACGTGTCGGACAATTGTCCAACTATGACAAGCTCTCACTCGATGTTTGGACTGATGGCAGCATTGGACCAAAAGAAGCCATTTCTCTTGGTGCAAAGATTTTAAATGAGCATTTAAATATCTTTGTCGGATTAACGGATGAGGCTCAAAATGCTGAGATCATGGTTGAAAAAGAAGAGGATCAGAAAGAAAAAGTTCTTGAAATGACCATTGAAGAATTAGATCTTTCCGTTCGTTCCTATAACTGTTTAAAACGTGCCGGTATCAATACTGTTCAGGAATTGGCTAACAAGACTGAAGAGGATATGATGAAGGTTCGTAACTTAGGTCGTAAGTCTTTAGAAGAAGTAAAAGCTAAGTTAGAAGAGCTTGGTTTAGGCTTAAGAAAAGACGATTGATTAGAAAAGTAAAAATTCAACAAGGGAGGGAAACTTCATGCCTTACAGAAAGTTAGGACGTACAAGTGCCCAACGTAAAGCATTACTTCGCGATTTAGCAACTGACTTAATCATCAACGAACGCATCGAAACAACTGAAGCTCGTGCGAAAGAATTACGTTCAGTTGTTGAAAAGATGATTACTCTTGGTAAACGTGGTGATTTACACGCACGTCGTCAAGCTGCTGCTTACATTCGTCATGAAATCGCAGATGCTGAAACAAACCAAGATGCAGTTCAAAAGTTATTTGGTGATATTGCTACTCGTTATCAAGAACGCCAAGGCGGATACACTCGTATCATGAAAATGGGTCCTCGTCGCGGTGACGGTGCACCAGTAGTTATTATTGAACTAGTTTAATATCTTTTTACATCAAGGGCAGGACAGTTATTCATAACTGCTTCAATGCCCTTTTTGTTTAACTTTAAAGCTATCAGAGTGTTATGATGGGCATCGCCCTTTTATTAGATGTCCCGTCTAGCTCCTTGTATCCCTCTCCATCTCTTTAAAAAGAGTTATGATCAAAAGGGCGCGCACAACCTTGGAGAGGGGTGCGGGCTTTTTTATTTATATTGTAAATTCTCCTTTAACGAACAATTAGATGAGCAGAGAAAGAGGATAGATATTAGAATTTAGACTAGCTTAGAATGAGGAGGAAAGAGGATGGCAGAATCCGTAATCTCTTTAAATAATATATTTTTTAAATATGAAGACCAGGAGCAATATGCACTTGAAGATATATCTTTACAAGTGATGGATGGAGAATGGCTTGCAATTGTTGGTCATAATGGTTCCGGAAAATCAACATTAGCAAAGCTATTAAACGGACTTCATTTCCCGGAAAAAGGGGAAGTAAATGTAGATGGTATTTCTTTATCAGAAGAAACTGTTTGGGATGTAAGGAAACGAATCGGAATGGTATTTCAGAATCCGGATAATCAATTTGTAGGGACAACTGTTCAAGATGATGTGGCTTTTGGTTTAGAAAACAATGGAATACCTCGAGAAGTGATGGTTGAAAGGGTACATGACGCTTTAGAAAAAGTCAATATGTCTGCCTTTCTGAATCAAGAGCCACACCATTTATCCGGGGGACAAAAGCAAAGAGTGGCTATTGCAGGGATTATCGCATTGCAACCGAAAGTAATTATATTAGATGAGGCCACTTCTATGTTAGATCCTAAAGGAAGATTAGAGGTTATTAATACCATTCGGGAACTGAAAGATGAAACTGGATTAACCGTAATTTCGATCACACATGATTTGGAAGAAGCGGCGAGGGCCGATCGTATTATTATCATGAACGGCGGCAAGGTATACAGAGAAGGTACCCCTAGTGACATATTTGCGATGGATGAAGAGTTGGTCAAATTGGGCTTGGATATTCCTTTTTCGATTAAAATGACAAAGTCATTGAAAGAAATTGGCTATCCTTTATCAACATATTATCTGACAGAAGAAGAATTGGTGGATGCATTATGGACATTACACTCGAACAAGTAGAATACAAATATCAAGCAGGTACACCATTTGAAAGACTAGCACTTCATGATATTAATCTCCAAATACCACAAGGGCAATATTTAGCGATAATTGGACATACAGGTTCAGGCAAATCAACTTTATTACAGCATCTCAATGCATTACTACAGCCCACAGCAGGGAAAATCACAATAGGTGATCGAACCGTAATATCTGGAAAAAAAAGAAAAACAACTTCGCCCAATTAGGCAAAAGGTAGGAATCGTATTTCAATTTCCGGAACATCAGCTTTTTGAAGAGACTGTAGAAAAGGATATTTGTTTCGGTCCGATGAATTTTGGCATTACTAAGGAAGATGCCAAAAAGCGTGCAAGAGAACTAATTTCACAAGTTGGCTTGCCGGAGGACGTACTTACGAAGTCACCATTTGATTTATCAGGCGGACAAATGAGAAGGGTTGCGATTGCTGGCGTTTTAGCAATGGAACCAGAAGTTCTCGTTTTGGACGAACCCACTGCTGGTCTCGACCCACGAGGTCGGAGAGAAATTATGGATATGTTTTACCGATTGCATAAGGAAAAAGGACTTACTACCATTCTCGTAACACATAGTATGGAGGATGCTGCAATGTATGCCGATGAAATTGCTATTTTGCAGCAGGGTGAATTAAAGCAAAAAGGAACGCCTCGTGAGATATTCACTGCAGCTGAAGAGCTAATGTCATTAGGACTAAATGTTCCAGATGTAGTTCGTTTTCAATATTTGTATGAGGAAAAATTTCAAATGAAATTAGGAAAAACATGCCTCACTATTGAAGAATTAACTGAGGTATTAAAGAATGTTGAAATGCGAGGTGTACGGGTATGATGGAGAAAATGATATTCGGGAGATATGTACCGGCAGATTCCATTGTTCACCGTCTAGATCCACGCTCAAAGCTAATATTTGTATTTGCTTTTATTTGTATTGTTTTTTTAGCTAATAATTTCATTACTTATGCAATCTTAACCGTTTTTACTTTTCTTCTTATATATATATCGAAAATTCCATTTCGTTTTTTTATAAATGGATTAAGGCCAGTTCTCTGGTTAGTGCTCTTTACATTGGTATTGCATTTGTTTTTCACGAAGCAAGGTCATCTTCTCTTTCATTTTGGAATTATTAAGATATATGAAGAAGGGGTAAAGCAAGGGATTTTTATTTCATTGAGGTTTATGAATTTAATATTCGTCACTTCTTTATTAACGTTAACTACATCACCCATTTCATTGACAGATGGTTTAGAAACATTATTAAATCCACTAAAGAAAATTAAATTTCCTGTACATGAATTGGCTTTGATGATGTCGATATCTTTGCGATTCATTCCTACAATAATGGACGAGACGGATAAAATTATGAAAGCACAAATGGCCCGAGGGGTCGACTTTTCTAGCGGTCCACTCAAGGAGCGGATTAAAGCAATTGTTCCGCTATTAATTCCTCTTTTTGTAAGCTCCTTTAAACGTGCAGAGGAGCTAGCAACTGCGATGGAAGCAAGAGGTTACCGAGGCGGGGAAGGAAGAACAAAATATCGGTTGTTACTATGGCACTTATCCGATACGTCAAGCTTGATTGTATTGGTTTTCATTACAGCAATACTAACTATTCTACGATCATAACGAGGTTCTCTATGTCACGTTATAAATGCATTATTTGTTATGATGGATCCGGATTCTGCGGGTATCAAATTCAACCGAAGGATCGCACTGTCCAAGGGGAGCTGGAAAAGGCTCTCCGCAGGATTCATAAGCAGCAACATATTGTAGTGGAAGGATCGGGAAGGACAGATGCAGGTGTTCATGCAATCGGCCAAGTCATCCATTTTGATTCACCACTAGATATTCCTATTGAAAAATGGCCAACAGTTCTAAATACGACATTGCCAGATGACATTCTGGTAAAAAGCGCTGAGCTAGTAGAAGATGATTTTCACGCTAGACATATGGCAGTGGGGAAAGAATATCGGTATCGGGTATACACAAGCAGGGTAAAGGACCCGTTTAAACGTTTTTATTCACATCATTATCCATATAAGTTGGATCTTCATGCAATAGAAAAAGCAATGAAATACTTTCTTGGAACTCATGATTTCACAAGTTTTTGTTCGGCAAAAACGACGGTTTCGAGCAGGGTAAGAACGTTGCAGGAAATCAGTTTTACCCAGGAAAAAGACGAACTGATATTTAAATTTGTCGGAGATGGATTCTTATATAATATGGTGCGAATTATTATGGGGACCTTATTAGAAGTTGGAAGAGGTAGAAAAAAACCAGAACAAATACCCATGATAATTGAACAGAAAAATAGAAAACTAGCCGGAAAAACGGCAGGTCCAGAAGGATTATATTTGTGGAAAGTGTTCTATGAATAGAGTGCATTTTATTAGGGGACTACCTTACTGTGTTTCCTTTATCTCAGTCGTAGACTACAAAGGTGAAATTACACTTCCAATTTCACTCATCCGTACGCCGAAAATCAAGGCACTTACGCTTTTCGAGATGTCTAGCTTCAGTGCCTATCGGCTAGCGGATTTCTCCGTCTTCTCCCTACGATAAGTCAACATCAGCTCGGGAACTATCTCACTGTGTTTCCTTTATCTCAGTCGTAGACTACAAAATCCGTACGCCGATAATCAAGGCACTTACGCTTTTCAATTAAAACAACTAATCCAGGTGTAACATTGTCTTGACATTGACGTCAGAAAAAGATATTATAACCTATGGTATTGTTTTTAACCCCACGATAAGCCCCGGAAACTTATTGTGATGAAATAAATACAAGAGAATGGATATTTTTTATTTTTAGGAGGGTAACGAATGCGTACTACGTATATGGCTAATGCAAATACAGTTGAACGTAAATGGTATGTTGTAGACGCTGCTGGCAAGACTTTAGGTCGCCTAGCTAGTGAAGTAGCATCTATTTTACGCGGTAAACATAAACCAACTTTCACACCACATGTTGACACTGGTGATCATGTTATTATCATTAACGCATCTCAAATCGAATTAACTGGTAAAAAACTAACTGACAAAATTTACTACCGTCATACTCAATTTGCAGGCGGATTAAAGACTCGTACAGCAAACGAAATGCGTACAAACTATCCTGAGAAAATGCTAGAACTTGCTATTAAAGGCATGCTTCCAAAAGGTTCTCTAGGACGTCAAATGATTAAAAAATTACATGTTTATGCAGGTGCAGAACATCAACATCAAGCACAAAAACCGGAAGCTTACGAACTTCGCGGATAATTTCAAAGGGAGGGTATTATTTTGGCACAAGTTCAATATATCGGAACAGGACGTCGTAAAAGCTCTGTTGCACGTGTACGCTTAGTTCCAGGTAACGGCAACATTGTGATTAACGGTCGTGACGTACAAGACTATATTCCATTTGCAGCATTAATCGAAGTAATTAAACAACCTCTAGTTGCTACTGAAACTCTTGGCAGCTATGATGTATTAGTAAATGTTAACGGCGGTGGATTTACTGGCCAAGCTGGCGCAATCCGTCATGGTATCGCTCGTGCGTTACTACAAGCAGATCCTGCTTACCGTGCAACATTAAAACCAGCAGGTCTATTAACTCGTGACCCACGTATGAAAGAGCGTAAGAAATACGGTCTTAAAGGTGCTCGTCGTGCGCCTCAGTTCTCAAAACGTTAATATGGACGTTTCAAAGACTCTCAGTCATTTTGGCTGGGGGTCTTTTTTTATGCGTAAAAATGCTTTTGTCAATAACACTATAAAAACCTTTGATAGTATAAATGGATTTTCATGTACAGGGATGGTCAATCAAGGCAAATTATACGTTGTACACACGTACCACTAACAATTGGATATGGGGTTGTTCACAATTTGTATAAATTAAGAGGTTTTAGGTAAATATACCATTGTTCTTATAAAAAATATGATTTGTTAAGGAGGGAATAGGGCACAAAGTGGAAAGTACATCATTAGAATTCATCAAATACTAATATTTCATAATGTAAGGAGGGTATTCTCGTGAGGCGTTTTTTTAAGGCAACAGGTTCAGTTTTGCTGGCTAGTATGGTCATTATTGGCTGTCAGTCAAATAATAACAAGAACAATGCAAATAACCAGGGAGAAAACAAGAAAACAACCCAAAATCAAGCAAATCAGGCAAAGGAAACGGGGTTTCCAAATTGGGGTTATGACCTTCAACATACCCGACATGTGCCCTATAAAGAGATTACAAAAGATAATGTGAAAAAGATGGGGATTGTATGGCAGCAGGATATCCTGGATTGGAATAAAGATGTCCCTAACTTACAGGAGGACTTTCCTGTCGTACATGACGGGGTTATGTACGTAACTAGTGCTAAAAATCATGTGTTTGCAATCGATGCCGCAAGCGGAAAGAAAATTTGGGCATGGACACCTCCAAAGAATGTAATGGACCATATCAATAGTTTACCATGGCAATCCAATGTGGCAAGCAGAGGTGTCGCTGTGGCAAATGGAAACGTATATGTCTTGATGATTGATAATCGGCTAGCCAAACTTGATGCGAAGAACGGTAAGCTGTTAAAAATGGTCAATTTCTGGGATCATGAGCCGTCCATCAAGTTAGAAAACAGATACTATGAATCTTCGGCTCCAATGTATTATGATGGCAACATTTACGTTGGAAGCAGCGGTGGTGATAATGGTACAAGAGGTTTCGTATGGGCTTTTAAAGCGGATACCCTTGAGCCACTATGGAAAGAACCGTTCTGGACTGTTCCTGAAAGAGGAAAGGGTTGGGCGAAGGGTAAGTATACCGGTGGAGGGTCTGTATGGACGCCAATGTCGTTTGATCCAGATACTGATATGATGTATTTTGCTGTAGGAAATCCAGCGCCGGACTTTTATGATGCAGATAGAAAAGGAAAAAATCCGTACACCGATTCTATTGTTGCTTTAGATAGTAAAACAGGAAAGTTTAAGTGGGCATCCTCCCAAGTCGATCACGATGTCTGGGATTATGACGCTGCTGCAACACCGATGATACTTAATGCAAAGGTTGGCGGGAAAAAACAAAAGGTTGTGGTTGAAGGCGGTAAGAATGGAAAGTGGTATGCATGGGACGCAAAAACAGGGAAAACCATTTATGATGGTGTACCATTTGTCAAAATCCAACATTCTTCCGTACCGAGCGACGAGAGTAAAGTTAAACTACAATGGCCAGGAACGCCAGGTGGAGAAAGCTATGCTCCACAGACCTATGACCCTGATACCAACTATGTGCTGATTCCGGGTATTAACAGCCCGAATTTAATGGTTGCAGCTAAAGATGCAAAAGAGATAGCAAAAGATAATAATACATTCCCAGGTACAAAAATACTACCTTTACCAAAAGATGTTGATGTTTCTGGAACCATTACAGCAATTGATATGAATACGGGGAAAAAGGTATATCAAAGAAAAACGGACGATCCGATGTATGGAGGATTCACAAGTACTGCTACAGGTCTTGCTTTTTATGGAGAATTGGGCGGAAAAGTGAATGCTCTTGATATTAAAAACAATAAAGTGTTATGGAGCATGGACAGTGGAGGAAAACAAATCAAAATGGCACCATCCGTTTATACCGTTGACGGCAAAGAATATGTTGCGGTGATTACAGGTGGTACGAAGGTAGTTGTTTATGGACTGGGTGGTAAGTTAAAACCTGGTGCAGTTAATAAAAATGCAAAATTACAAGGGCAAGCAGATGTTGTTAAAGTTGACCCGATGGCTGTTTACAAAAGAAGTTGCGTATCTTGTCATGGGGATAATCTTCAAGGTGCAACTGCTCCAAATCTTCAACACATAGGTAAAACAATGTCCAAACAAGACATATTGAATCAAATCTTAAACGGTGGCGACCGCATGCCGGCAGGCTTGGCTAAAGGTAAAGAGGCAGAAGCATTAGCAGATTGGCTTTCTAAAAAGAAATGATGCATTTTACGAAACAATCCGAGTCCGGTCTTTTTACACGGACTCAGATTGTTTCAAAAAAAATCTTGCAAAGTGGCGAAAAATATAAATAAAAGAGGATGGTGGAAAATGAGGAATTTAACGAAATATACCGTGCGATTCATTGGTGTTGTCTTATTCATTTCCTTGACCTTTGGATTTGCCTCCCCTACTTTAATCAATGCACAATCTCAATTAGGCTCGTCCGTGGATAACGGAATTAGGTTAACAATCAATGATTATTCCATCATAAACCACGGACAAAACATTGTGCTGCATTATACGATACGTTCTAATTCAAATATACAAATTAAGCCCGGGACCACTAGCTTGGTTGAAAATCCGCATATTTGGATTGGACATACGTTAGTTCGTGAGGAGAAAGAAACATTCAAGAGAGTGAGTAATAACGAGTATAAAGGAACAATTATTGCTCAACTACAACATTACAGACCAGATAATTCAACAATGTCTATTCACACACATGGATTATTGAATCAAAAGGGTCAATGGACAGTTAAATTTACTCTTAGGACCTCACAATACTAAGCTAGTTGTTGAGAGCCTAAAGCGTCCCGTATCATCTTTTAAAATGGTACGGGATTAATCTTTTGAACTGGTATTTATTTACCGTTTACGATTTAAGAAAAATTTATAGAAACAAAAAGAAGAGCCCTAGACTAGTCTAAGGCTTTTGTCATTTCAAAGTATCTATTTTTGTATTTGAAAGTTAATTGTCCACATACCCTTTTGGTTAGAAATAGAATCAGTACTGAATACCACGTTAGAGATGGCAGGTCTATATTGTGGCAGGTCAACCTTTATGGCGCCTTGGTATTTTTGATTGCTAATTTTTTTATGCCATGCATCTTTTCCTCGAACTACGCTGCTTCCAATTGAAAAGTCCAAATCTTTTATAAGAGCCAAACTATCATCATTTATTAGAGAACCTGATGCCGTTTGAATAGTATAATGTACGATCATTTCTTGGCCATAATGTTGAATTTTATAGTTATCAAGCGTAAGTTTAATCCCCTTATCTTCCGACGATCCAAGAATCGATTCCGCCCTCAAATGCTTGGAATCAGCAAATGTCCATCCTACAAGTAGGCAAGTAAGTATTACAAAAGCGCGCAAAAAATACTTTAACCTTAAGTACATCTTCACTAAAATCACCATCCTATTATTGTTTACGGTTTGTGTGCATACGGCTGACTAAATGGAACTCTCTGTGCAAAAATTTGAAGGTCTTAGCGTTATGTTAACCTTTGGTTATAGATTTTCACTATTGGTAGGAAATATTCTTCTCTATCACTTTTTATATAAAAATGACGGCCTCCATAGTCTCTTAAATAAAACAATTACATTACTTGCTTTTGCATAATTAGAGACTATTTAACTCAATCTAGAAAAAGAGGCGGGTCTAATAATATATGTCATTCTGTAATGGGGAATAAAAGAGCATTGACCACTCTGAATTCTATAGAATAGGAGGACTTTCCTTGAAACGCTATTTAAAAGTGGCAATCATAACAATGCTTGCGGCAGTGTTAGTTGTCGGTTGTTCAACAAAACAAGAAAATAAGAAGAATACAGCTAACAATAATACAAATCAACCAGCTAAAAGTACGAAGGAAGATGGTTTTCCAAACTGGGGCTACGACCTTCAACAAACAAGAAATGTCCCTTACGACAAGATCACGAAAGATAATGTAAATAAATTAGGAGTTGTTTGGCAGCAGGATCTAGCAGGATGGGATAAAAAAGCCCCTAATGCTTCGGAAGATTATCCTGTAGTTGTGGATGGGGTCATGTATGTAACGACCTCATTAAACAGAGTGTTTGCAATGGACGCTTCCAATGGAAAGAAAATTTGGGAGTGGAAACCTCCAAGTAATGTACAAGATCATTTAGATAAAGCGGACTTAAGTCTTTTAGAGGTTGTGGCTAGCCGAGGTGTTGCGGTAGCAGAGGGAAAAGTATTTGTACTAATTGCAGATAATCGTTTAGCTAAGTTAGATGCGAAAACCGGAAAATTAGATAAAATAATTAATTTTTGGGATATCAAGGGCATGGAGGGCGTCACCCTGGAAAACAGGTATTATGAAACATCAGCTCCTATGTATTATAAAGGAAATGTATATGTAGGAAGCAGTGGAGGGGATAACGGAATTCGCGGCTTTGTAATGGCCTTTAAGGCGAGTGATCTTACTCCTGCCTGGGATAAGCCATTCTGGACTGTACCTGAAAAAGGGAAGGATTGGGTAAAAGGAAAATACACAGGTGGCGGAGCTGTCTGGAATCCTATGGCATTTGATCCAGATACGGATATGATGTATTTCGGCGTAGGAAATCCGGCTCCTGACTTCTTTATTAAAATCCGTCCTGGCAAGAACCCTTACACCGATTCTGTAGTTGCTCTCGATAGCAAAACTGGTAAATTGATTTGGGCAAATTCTGAAATGGAAAACGACCAATGGGATTATGATGCAGCGGCAACTCCGATGGTTCTAAATGCAAATGTTAAAGGCAAAAAGCAAAAGGTTGTTGTTCACGGAGGCAAAAACGGAAAATGGTATGCTTGGGATGCAAAATCAGGAAAGACTATTTATGATGGAGTCCCATTCGTTAAAATTAAACATACGCCACTAACGACAGATAAAAACAAGGCCGTTCTTCAATGGCCGGGAGTGGAAGGT
>Ga0224733_1060_pt1 | contig 21635 bp, 29 predicted proteins | sample IA12soil_GW_FP2_FD_161642 | JGI IMG/M metagenome (GOLD analysis project Ga0224733, IMG submission 161642) | Enriched cells from agricultural soil in Iowa, United States - IA12soil_GW_FP2(-) | ecosystem: Environmental > Terrestrial > Soil > Agricultural land | place: USA: Iowa | collected 2017-05-08
AGTCGGCAAGCGTCAGCAGCGACCGGCCTTTAAAATCTGACATTTATATATCCTCCCTTATTAATGGCATGCTCATACAGCGCGGGCCTCCCCGTCCCCGGCCAAGCTCCGAACCCGGAACCTCAATTACCTCAAGGCCGTGCTCCCTTAAAAGCTGGTTCGAAACATAGTTGCGGTCGTAGGTAACCACTACGCCAGGGGCAATGGCAAGCGTATTTGAGCCGTCGTTCCACTGCTCGCGGGCCGAGGCAATCGCATCGTCACCGCCACATGGGATAAGGTCGATCCGTTCTTTACCAAGCGCCGATTGTAGTACTTCCGTAATGTTGGTCTGGTGTGTTATAGCTACCTCGCCAGGCGTGTTGCCAGGCGTTAGTACAAAGACGCTCAAATTACCGCCTCCGTCCTGAATAGCCGGATGGATCGTAAACTTATTGTGGTCGATCATCGTAAAAACGGTGTCGAGGTGCATAAAGGCGTGGCTTTTTGGTATTTCAATGGCAAGAATCTTTTTAAAATCGGAGCCGGCAAACAATTTTGCCGCCATGCGCTCAATTGCCTCCGCCGTTGTCCGCTCGCTAATGCCTATCGCCATTACCTCGCCGCTTAGCACCAGCTCGTCACCGCCTTCCATAGAAAACTTATTGTCACGGTCGTACCAAACGGGGATGTCGTGCTCCTTAAATCTCGGGTGGTAGGTAATGATGTACTCCATAAACAGCGATTCACGGCGCCTGGCAGGCCAGTGCATGCGGTTAATAGTGAGCCCCCGCCCAATCGCGGCCGATGGATCGCGCGTAAAGTAGAGATTTGGCATTGGATCCAGGTAAAATGGATAGCTATTACTTAAAAGCTCGTGCAGCTGCCGCGTCCCTGAAAAATCAACAGTTACCTCGCTTTTCCGAACGCCCGCCATGACTTTGCGGACCATATCGCCCGTTTCCATATCGAGCAAATACCTTTTAAGCGTCGTAGCAATGCGGGCGTCCCCTTGTTTGGAGGCAGCAAGCATTTCATCGACAAACTTTTCCCGCACTTCGGCCTCGGCAAGGCTTTCGGCGGCAAGTTGCTCCAAATAGAGAACCTCCACCCCATGGTCGCGCAGGACCTGGGCAAATACATCGTGCTCCTCCTGGGCCTTTGCCAGGTAGGGAATGTCATCGAAAAGCAGCTCCTTTAAGTAGTCTGGCGTGAGATTTTCTAGTTCGGCACCAGGCCGGTGAAGCAGTACGGTCTTCAGCGTTCCAATCTCAGAAGTGATATGAAGTGGTGTATCCATTTTAATTCCCTTTTTATTTAGCTTAAGTATACCCTGCCTGTATTTTTTGCCGATGTGACCCAAGTCATAGCCGGTAGCAAAATAAATAGGAGACGCTTTGTCTCCTATTTATTTACGCTTGTTTCTTCTCCGCATGCCGTTTGGTCGTTTTTGACCCGACAAAATAATCCCGGACTTCAAACAAAAAGTAACCACCGATTGCCGCGAACAGCAACCCCCATACAAGACTAAAGAGATTGAGCTGGAACAAGAACGAAACAGCAAGGCTTAGCACGTTAATAAGCGCCATAAGAAAAAGTAGCGACCAGCCGCGTTTTTGCCTTGCTTTAAGCGGGCCGATAGCCATTGCGGTAAGGACCATATCAACAATGGCAAAGGCAAGCGAGACGAAAACTGCAAAGAATGCAATGCCGCCGATTGCAGCTCCAATAGGGCCACCTACACCAGCCAACAGAGTTCCGGCAAGCAGAACACCCAAGAGGACGCTTAAAATGCCGAACGAACCGAGTATCAACCCGATCAGTGCCAGCCACCATGCGTTTTCTGCCAGCCACTTTTGGCCCTCTTTAGGCAAATGTGGCATATTTTTATACCACGAGGCGGCCATCACCTCAAGATTCCGCAAACTCTCCATTGTTCCTCCTTACGCTTTAATTATCTTTATCATACGCTGAAGAAGCGCGCGTAGCAACGTACTATTTTTCGCGCTTTTTACCAAGCGGCCACATACCCCAGGCAACCCAGACCGCCAATATACCGAGAGCCACGCAAAAAAGAACGTTCCACCAGCCAACCGGAAGTTTTACCGTTGCACCCAGCAGACCACTGTTCGCAATCACATTACCTGCCACATTTTGCCAAATGGTCGCACCAAACCAAGCCGCAATCGCCAGCCAACCAGACACCATACTTGCAACACGCATGGCAGGGCTTAGCCTCATAAAAAGGAGGAACGGTATGGCACCAACTTCAAATACGACGATCAGCGCCGCTCGTACCGAGGCAATAGCATCACCCCCGGGGAGCCACATTTCCTCTATGACATCTGGAAACTTTTCAAACGTAAACAATTGCGCCACAACCATTACTGTGAGTACCGCAGCCAAGGCTATGCTTATCGTACGCACATTTTTTGTCTTAGGGTGTGGAGGCGGGGTTGCTTGTACGAAATAGCTCATACTTGCAGTATACGACAAACGCTTGTGTAAAGAAAAGTGTTGTCATTTTGATTAATTCGCTTGCGCTTTTTTAAAAACTCGCGTATTGTACTAAACAGCGAAGGTTACAAAAACAAACACAAATCCCAAAAAAAATAGTTGTGTGACTGATCGCTCTACGATATCCACCACAACAAAAAACACTCTGGTCTTCCGGAGTGTTTTTTTAGGTTTATTATTCGGACTTGAACGAGTTATCGGCACGCCACTTGGCAATCTGCCCATGATGGCCGCTTAAAAGCACCTCGGGCACTTTTAAGCCCCTAAACTCCTCAGGACGCGTATACTGCGGAAACTCAAGCGTTTCGCCGTCAGAGAAGCTCTCAATGGCCGCGCTGGTTTCGCCGCCCAGTACGCCGGGGATAAGCCGCACGATACTGTCAATAATCGTCATAGCCGGCAGTTCGCCGCCTGTCAGCACGTAGTCACCCACGCTTACCTGTTCGTCAACAAGCGTAACGATCCGCTCGTCATAGCCCTCATAGCGCCCGCAGATAAATATAAAGCCGTGGTCGCTGTCTGCCCACGCCTGCGCCGTCGCCTGGAGCCAGCGTTTACCCCGAGGTGTCATAAGAACCACCTTAGCGGTTGGATCGTTCCGCTTTGCTGTTTCAACGGCTGCAAATAGCGGCTCGGGTTTTAAAAGCATGCCGTCCCCGCCGCCATACGGCGTATCATCCACCTGCTTACGTGGGCCAAGCCCAAAATCGCGCAAGTTGATAAGAGTAAACTGCGCGGCATTCTCCTTTTGCGCTTTCCACATCATCGAGGAGTTTAAGACTCCTTCAAACATCTCTGGAAATAACGTTATGACTTGGATTTTTTTCATTAGCCTTATTTTACCACCTCTGGTGAACATTGACAAGTTTATGTTTTTAATATATAATAATATGAGGTAATCGCACTCTGGAAGAAGTTGCCATGCAGAAACTCACTATAGAAGAAATCAACGGGCTCCTCAGGAACCGAAAGTTCCTGGAAACCCTGCGCGATCGCACCGGCTCCGCACGCAACCCCGAGAGTCTCAAAGAGGCTCAGGCGAGAGCGGCCATCAGCGCTATCGCGGCAATCGCAGGCAAAAAGCCCCGCGGCCTCGGCTACCGTCTATTGCAGATGCAGCTCGCCGGCGCCATTCACTCCTACCTGGAGGCCTTCGACGAAGACGCGACCACCTACCCACCCGAAGAGCACCCGCAGGCCAGCGCAAGCTGAGCCCGGTGCCCTTCGGGGCACCACCAAAGTCATTTTTAACAGATGATTTTGGTGGTGTTTTTTGATATAATTACCCCTAGAAAATAGTGAGGGTCCATGGAATTCGATAACAATACGCCCGCCAGCGATGAGCAGCGGCGCCTAGCGGAAGCTAAAAAAATAACAATACAGCCGGTTCACACAGATATACAGCCCGATGATCTCCCTGATACCGAGATTGCGACAAGGCACGTTCTTGAGCCAGCTATTCCAAATGTCAGTACGGATGTCGAACAAAACACGACGCCCATCGCACCATCGGCAGGTGTTCTTAAACGCGAAACCACTCCACCGCGGCGCCGCATCACCCTGACCCTTGTGGGTATTTGCCTTATTGGCATTGCCATCACTGGCATGCTCCTTACCCGTTAAAACTGCCTGAACCACGAAACCCACCATAAAGGTGGGTTATCGTGACACATACAAGGCTCTCAACAAATATGTTTTGTTGCTCGCATAGAGCTTTCTCGCAGTTCAAGTGTCTTTGAACTGTTTATGATTATATATCGAGATCGTCTAGTTCTGCAAGCTCTTTTCGTGTGTTTTTTGTCAGAGTAGACTCGTTATCCACATCTTCCTCTGTTAAGTTTTTCACAACCTCTTGATTTGTGGTCGTTTCGTAGTTTTCGCGCTCATCGTCGTTGTTAACGATCTTGAGGTTATAGCGCGCATCGTTTTTTGTACCAAGCGCCCTAAGAAGCGTTCGCAGGCTCTGTGCGGTGACCCCCCTCTTACCGATAACCCGCCCCAAATCGTCCGGGTGAACGGTGAGCGTGAGTAACACCCCCTTTTCATCGATGAGCCGTTCTACCACTACATCATCAGGGTTACTGACAAGTGACTTTACTACGTACTCTACAAATTGCTGGTCTATGGTCGACATAATTTGCCCCTCCGCCTTATTTCGGTCTAACCGAACTACTAACAGCTATTCACCTCATTGTAGCACGAACTAAATGGACACAATACCGATTTCGTGTGACAAAACTCAACATTCATCACAAAGATAAATGCTAAGGTTCACCGGCGGACCCCCAGGAAAAGGGAGCCCGCCATACGTAGCCACCACAGCCGGAGGGGGGTCCTAGAACCCATATCCCCTTCGCATGCGCGCCAGGCCTGCCTTCACCCGGGCCGTAGCCTGACCCTTCTCGACGTAACTTAAGATCTGGGCGTCTCTCATATCAGCTGCCCGCTTGAGAAGTGCCCGGGCTTGGTACCAGTTCGTTCCGGCCGGAAAAATAGCCGCCGCGCCGTCTCGGGTTCGGCTCATCCAATAGACATTGGATATCTCCCCGAGATTCATCATGATCGTCACGGCCTCGGAAGACCCTGTATCGATCACGACACCGACGGTATGCTCCGCCGGTATCCGGGTGCCAAACTGTACCGATGCAGCCTCGAACACGTCGTCTTCGCCTTTTTTCACCAGTTTCCAAGCGATACTCATCACACGGCCCTTCAGGTAGCAACGTAACTATATAATACCATTTTATTTATATAAGACAAGGTATCGCCTATAAAAATGACACCGCACTCACCGTGTGGTGTCATTTTTATATCTTGGGATTTATTCTTCGGTAGGAGCTGCTTCTTCGGCCGGCTCTTCTTTTGGCTGGTTTTTGCGAAGCTTCTCGGCGTTCTTGATTGCCTTTTGCTTGCTAGCATCAGCCTGCTTTACCCAGTTAGGGAGCTTTACGCCCGCATCAGCGAGCAGCTTTACGACACGGGGAGTTGGCTGCGCACCATTATCAAGGTACTTCTGGGCAGTCTCAACTTGCACGTTAGCTTCTTTGGTGTGTGGGTTGTAGGTGCCAACATAGGCAACAACGCGGCCGCTTGATGGGTGGCGCTGTGATTCTTGTACGGCCAAACGGTAGACTGGGTAGCCCTTGCGACCGAGACGTTGCAAACGAATTGCGAGCATAAAACTAAAACTTCCTTTACTTAAACTCTAGACTTTTTATTAGTTCTTGACCCAGTTTACACTGTTTTGGCCTCTTAGTCAATCTGTTTTACTGCGCTCACGGTAGTTTTCGATTGCCGTCCGGGCAGCCTGCTGCTGGGCCTGCTGTTTGCTAGGGCCGGTTCCTTGGCCCATCAGCTTGTCACCAACGAACACGCCGAGCGTGAATGTCTTGTCGTGGTCGGGACCGACCTCTTCCAGCACGCGGTAAACAGGCGTCTGGTTGTCGATGCGCTGCGAAACTTCTTGCAGATGCGACTTGGGGTCTCGCCAGCTTCCCGACTTAAGAATGCCATCGAGTTTTGAAAGAATATGCTTAGAGATAAACACTTCGGCGTCCGCGTAGCCGCGCTCCAGGTAGATAGAGCCGATAACCGCCTCGAATGCGTTGGCAAGAATCTGTTCGCGAGCCCGGCGGCTGCCGTTCTTTTCACCGCGGCTCATCCGGACAAGCGGCTCGTAACCAAGCTTTTCGCCAGCTTCGCCAATACTTTCGGTGCGAACCAGTGCGGCGCGCCATGAGGTGAGCGTCCCCTCTGGGTCGGAGAAGTTACGGAACAGGTAGTCGGTTACAACCAGCTCAAGGACAGCATCACCGAGGAACTCCAGGCGTTCGTTGTGCTCGGAAACACTTTTCTTGTGCTCGTTTACGTAACTGCGGTGGGTTAAGGCCGTTACGAGATAATCAATGTTTTTATATTCAAACCCTAGTTTTTCGCGGGCGAATTCTTGGTAAGGTGCTGTTTGCATGCCACTCATTTTTATAGGTTCTCCTGTCGGATTCTTTTCATTGCAAGCAACATGAGCTTGCCGATGTCTTCGTATTCTATCACCTCAAGTGCATCGTGGAATTTAAACCATTTAATGCCGTTCATCCACTCTTCTTTCTTGATGGCGTTGGTATCGCCTTTTGCCTTTACGAGATAGATCTGCGTCGTCATAAGCACGAGGCGGTCAACACGGCGGTAGCGGAAATGGATTTTCCCAAGCCACCCCAATACCTCGGTGTTTTTAAGGCCGGCTTCTTCGCCGATTTCACGCTTTGCCGTCTGCTGGGCGGTTTCACCCTCTTCGATGTGGCCTTTCGGGATGGTCCAGCGGTCCTTGGCGTCCTGGATTAAAAGGATCTCTACTTCTTTTTTTTCGTTCCGGCGAAATACAATACCCCCGGCTGTTGGCTCGCGGACTATCTCCTGGATCGAGCCGCCAGGTTTTTTAAAGTATTTTTTAAATCGCTCAAACTTTGGATTCTGCACTATCTGATTTCCCTTCAACAAGCGTGCGGTACGCAGTGCCGAGCACTCCGTTAACAAACTTGCTTGAGTTATCAGAACCAAATGCCTTGGCAAGCTCTACGGCCTCATTGATGGCAACTTTCGGCGGAACGATATCGGAAAGCATTAAAAGTTCGTAAAGCCCGATACGCAGGATTGCTCGGTCTACGCGGGCAATCTGCTCTATAGGCCAATCCGGAGCTATGGGCTGGATCTTTGCATCCAGATCATCCTGATCTTTAATAACCCCTTTTACAAGGTCGGTAACAAAATGCTTGTCCTCGATAGCCGATTCGTATCGCTCCAGGTTCCGTCCAAGAATCTCATCGATATCTACAGTGGTATCGCCTGACCCCGTACGAAATTCGTACTCATAAAGGCTTTGTAATACAACGATGCGTCCTAGATGACGGTTTGAGGCCATGTCGTTTGGTTCTTTCTTTTGGTATGATTAAGTACTAACAAAAAGTGCTTATTTAGCAGCTGGTTGTTTTTTGGTGGTCTTTTTTGCAGGAGCGGCGACTTTGGTTTCGGCTTTTTTAACCTTGCCGGTCTCGCGCTTAGTTGTGGCCACTTTTACAGGCGACTTGCCATTCACGCGGCGAGCGAGCTTAAGAAGCAGGTGACTGCGACGCAAGCCGGTCTTACGAGGGCTACTTTGTTTTTTTGGTTGTCCCATGAAAAGATCTCCTTGTAGGGTTTGGTGTAATAAAACTTAAAGATATTATACCCGACTTACTATATTTTCTCAAGCTATGGCGGTAAGATTAAGTATTGTACTAGAGAACAATGTTGACTAAACGGCCAGGAACGTAAATAATTTTGGCCGGTTCTTTTTGCTCCAGGTATTTCTGGACATTCTCGTCTTCAACGGCCAAGCGTTTAACATCTTCGGCTGCCATATCTTTGGCAACCGTTAATTTTGCCCGCAGCTTGCCATTAACCTGTACCACAACCGTCACTTCGTCCTTAACTAAATACGCGTCGTCCCACTTTGGCCATGTATCAACGTGGATGGTCGTTGTATTGCCGAGCTGGTACCAAAGCTCTTCGGTGAGATGCGGCGCAAAGGGTGAAAGCACCTGAAGCAGGCTCTCTATCGCAAACTTCCACTCAGCAGATTTTACTATGGCGGCCGCGTCCTTAAGCTTATAATACGCGTTAACTGCTTCCATCATAGTGGAAACCGCAGTATTGAATTTTTCATTCTCGATATCTTCGGTAATTTTTTTAACCGTTTTGTGGGCTGTCGTTAGAATCTCCGGCTTCTGGTCCGGGCTCGTTTCACCCTCGCCGGCCTCGATATACTCCTGGACAAGGTTCCAGACACGGCTTAAGAACCGGTAGGTTCCTGGCACGCCGCGGACATCCCAGGGCGCCTCGATATCGTACGGGGCAATAAACATCTCGTACACGCGAAGTGCATCAGCCCCATACCCACTGTCCATAATCTCAAGGGGATCAATCACGTTACCTTTGGACTTGCTCATTTTCAGGCCATCTGGCGCCATAATATAGGCGTTATACATCATGCGCTTAAATGGCTCGGGGGTAGCGACAAGCCCCTGCTTATAGAAGAACCGCATCCAAAACCGCGAGTAAAGCAGGTGGGCCACTGCATGGTCGGCGCCATTGTAAAAATCAACCGGACCCCAGTAGCTTTCTGCCTCGGGACTCCAAGCCTGTTCGTTGTTGAACGGGTCTAGGTAGCGCAGGAAATACCAGCTGCTGCAGGCATACCCGTCCATCGTATCGGTTTCGCGGAGCGCGGGGCCGCCACATGTCGGACAGGTAGTATTTACCCAATCGGTAACACTGGCAAGTACGGAGGTCGCACCGCCTGTGGGTTTGTAGTTTTCTACATCCGGCAAAATAACCGGCAGTTGGTCGTCAGGGACAGCCACAGCGCCGTCTTTAGCACAGTGAACAATAGGAATAGGAGCACCCCAATAGCGCTGACGACTAATAAGCCAGTCGCGCATTTTATAGGTCACCTTGGTACGGCCAACACCCTGCTGCTCAAGCCAGTCAACGATTTCCTCACGCGCCTGTTCGGTGCGCATACCATCAAAGGCACCAGAGTTTATAAGGATACCCTCGCCCGTATACAGTTGGGCCTGATAGTCCTCGCCCTTGTCGTAGGCTTTTGCCGCCTCAATTGCGCGGTCGATTCCTTCAATCCAGTGTTCGGCACTGCCTTCGGGGTCGGTGTTCTGTTTAAGCCCCTCCCCTGTTGCCCAATACGGCGCAAAATCTTCATGAGCTTCAAGCGCCTGCTCGCCCTGCCGCGTACTGTCGACGATGGCTAAAAAGTTATAGCCTTTAGAGCGGCGGTTGCTTTTTTTATTGCTGTTGTAGTAGTACGAGTACACTGGAGCGCTAAGCGGGATCATTGCCTCTACGTCAACAAAGCCAGCCTCTTCACGGAGTTCGCGGTATGCGGCCTGCTCAAACGTTTCGCCGTCTTCGCGGCCGCCAGAAACCAGCCAGCCGCGGTCGTTGCGGTTGTTTTTAAGCCCCATAAACTGCTTGGTCTTAGGGTCGTAGCCAATGACCACCACACCTTCGACTTCTTTTGGCTCTTCGAGTTCATCGCCAAAATCCTGGGCAATAACATCTTTTATAGGAATGCCAAATTTATCGGCAAAAGCAAAGTCACGGTCATCGTGGGCAGGAACGGCCATAATGGCACCGGTCCCATAGCCCGCCAATACGTAATCGGCAAGCCAAATAGGAATTTTTTCGCCGTTTACTGGGTTAATGGCATAACTACCCGTAAAGACGCCTGTTTTTTCACGCGTGTCGTTCATGCGCTCGATCTCTGATTTACGCGCGGCTTCTTCGCGGTAGGCTTCAACCATGGCGCTCGTTTCGTCCGTTGCAAGTTTTGCTGCCAGTTCGTGCTCGGGTGCAAGCACCAGCACGGTCGCACCGAACAGAGTGTCGGGCCTGGTTGTAAAGACGGTAATAATTTCGTCGCGGTTATCTACCTTAAACTCAACTTCCGCCCCCTGCGAGCGGCCGATCCAGTTTTTCTGCATTACTTTTACAGATTCCGTCCAGTCGAGCTCATCGGTTGCCTCGAGCATTTCGTCGGCGTACTCGGTAATCTTAAAGAACCACTGCTTAAGGTTCTTTTTGACAACCGGGTTGCCACAACGCCAGCACTTGCCGCCTTCTACTTGCTCGTTAGCAAGGACGGTTTTGTCGGTCTCGCACCACCACTGCGGACTTTCCTTTTGGTAGGCCAGGCCATTTTTATATAACTGATTAAAAATCCACTGCGTCCACTTGTAGTACGATGGATCTGCCGTGCTGATTTCTTTTGACCAGTCGTAACTATACCCCAGCCGTTTTAGCTGGCGTTTAAAGTTTACCTTGGCGTCATCGTGCGCTTCACGCGGTTTTTTGCCAACCTTAATTGCATAGTTTTCAACAGGTAGCCCAAACGAGTCCCAGCCAATAGGGTGGTAGGCATTATAGCCCTGTTGCCGTTTGGCGCGTACTTTAATGTCGCTAAACTGGTATGTACGGCCGTGGCCTATGTGAATACCGGCGCCGGTAATACCCGGAAGCATACTGAAACCGAAGTATTTTGGGCGTGAGTGGTCGAGAAGGTCAACTTTATACGTACCATCCTGTTCCCACTTTTCTTGCCATTTTTGTTCGATTTCGGTCGGGTTATAGCGCTTCATGTGCCTAAGTATACCAAACTTTCTCCCCCGTTACACTCCTGATACGCAGGCGGTGCTAAATAGAGTTTGAAAAGAGATCGTTTGAAACGGCACTCTGGCTGGACTGAGCTTCAATGCTAGCCTGCAGTAGCGATGATTCGAGGTTTTGAATATCCTGCATAAGCGTATCGACGCTTTCAGATTTTTCAGGAGCCGTAATTGTAACGTCTTTGTTAAAGACAGGCTCAAAATTAAGAGTCGTCTGCGTGCCATCTTCAGTACCCTTAGCGGTAAGTTTAGTAATTTCGTGCGTCCAGCGGCTTACCCAGATCTCCGCGGTCATTGAGCCCTTTGACGAAGCCACTTCATCGGTATCAACGCTAAAGCTACTATCGCAGTCGTGCATCATTTTAAATATTTTGGTATTTTTAAAACCAGCCGCAAATGCTTTGTCTTCGGCAGTATTCTCAATAACTTCATAGCCTAAGCTGCCGTTCTGGCTCCCCAACTGTTTATTAATTTTCAAGAAGGGGTGAGCTTTGTAGAGATCAATAACTTCTGACGAGTAGCTTTTGTCGCTTTGAATTTTTTTGTAGGCCTCTTGCGAACACTTTTGCGCTTTGGCGTATTCTTCGCTAAAGCTTTTGATCTTTTCGTTGGTAATAACAATCCACTGATCATTAATTTTTTTGACAAAATTATCCAAAATTGTTTTTGCGCTTGGCGGCAACTGGGCCAAGAAATCTTTTATCAACGTATCAACGTTCGCCACCTTTACATAGATATCGCCGTTGCCGGTAATTACCGCGCTTCCTTTGACCGTATAGGTCTTACCGTCCATTGTTATGTCAATGGTAGCATCAGTGCTCGTGGCGCCGTCCTTACCTGCACCCGACAGCGCAACGTTAAACGTAGAAGAACTCTGCTTGACATTCGCAGTCGCTTTGTACGTAAGGCTTTTTGCCTGGATAGCATTTAGCAGGCCGTCACTGATGACCTTTTCGGGTTTTTGGTACCAAAAATTATAGGCCAGTGCCGCACCACCACCAAACAACACCAAAGCAGCGGCAACAATGGTAATAACGAGCCATTTCCCGGAGAATTTCTTTGCAGGCGCGCCCGCAGGAATGCTGCTTGGCGTTTCGGTTAGAGCAGGCTGGGTTGTTTCCTGCGGAGAGACGAGTTGAGCCAGTTGATCAGACGATCCCACCGTTGGCGGCTCCGACTCGGGCGTTGTGTTATAAGGCACCTCGCTTGGTTGGCTAAGTTTTTGTTCGGGTTGTTCGTTGTTAGGCTGTTCGTCACGATTCATACCCGTAGTATATCAGACTGCTCTCAGTTTTTTGGTAACCGGAAACTAATAAAGCGCGTTGTAGACGACCATACCGATAAGGGCAAGGACAATCACTAATACAACGACAATCGCAGCAATAAGCATGCCGTTTTTCTTTTTAGGCCCTTCTAGCAGTTGTTGCTCTGGTGGAGCGGGTAAACGACCCTCGGACATGTCTGGAGTTGGCGGCACGTTTGTGTTTGGCTGACTCATAGGAGGTACGGGCGGAGTTGACAGAGGAGGTGTTGGAGACGCAGATGGTTGGGCTGGCGACTGCGAAGGCATCGGGGCTCCCTGGGTCGAAGGCTCCATCTCGACAGGCGCAGACGAAGAGACGTCATCTTGCTGTTCATTGTCTTTAGGTTGATTGTTCAATTGGTTAATTGGCTGGTTTTTGTCGTCCATTGGACCCCCTTTAAACATAGTGGTTATGGTTGTCACTTACCCTCAGCTTAGCACATTGTTAGGCAAATTTTTCAAAGAATTCGTCTTTGGTTTTCAACCACTCAGGCGTCTGGCGGACAAGTTTAGTATCGTCATCCATAACACAAAGCACTTTCACCGCTTCTTCCGCATAAATTCCACCCTGGGAGCCCTTTACTAAAACGGCCGCGTCTTTTTCCATAACGCTATGGGCAAATGCGCCCGCGTCAATCGCGCTCTTAAAACTTTTTACCTGGCAACCCCGGCGCCGGGCAGCGGGAGCAAGGTACGTCTCGGCCTCACTACCGATGGTTATCACCCAAGAAAGCAGCATAGGGTCGCACATAAGGCCAAGTTTTTCGTGCTCGGCCGCCGATGTTACGCCAAGTTCGTTCATACTGCCCAAAATTGCAATACGCTGCGGCGCCTGCAGCCCATACAGCGCCTGAAGTGCTGAGCTGGCCGCAAGCGGGCTGGAGTTATAGGTGTCGTCAATAATTATCGAATCTTCAAGGCCGTGCAGAATATTCATGCGGCCCGGAACAGGGCGGATAAGCGCAAGGCCTTTGGCAATCTCGTCGGGCATTAACCCCATTTTTACGGCAACGGCAACCGCGCCCATTGCTGGGCGAAGGCTATGCTCGCCCACTACTTTTATAGTGGTGGGAATTGGCTGGTCGAGCTCAGGGATAATAACGGCGCCCTTGTAGCCCATATCCACGGTAAAATCTTCAATCTCAAAGCGGTATTCTGCCGCACCGCTGGTGCCGTACGTATCGATATTTGGGTTGGTTAAAAAGTTCGCAAAACGGCCGTCAATGTCATCGCGGTTAATAATAGCCAGCTGGGAAAAGTTTGCCGCGGTTAACTCCTCTTGGGCAACAGCCTCAATACTGTTAAAAAATTCCATATGTTCTGGCGTTACAGCGGTGACCACCGCAATGTACGGCTTTAGGTAGGTACCAAAGTAGGCAATATCACCAGGGTGATCGGCACCGATCTCGGCAATAATAACGTCAGTACCCGTAGGCTCCTTGATACGCTCACGCGCAGCACGAAACACCGATATCCAAGCGCCTATGCTGTGAACATCCGTGGGATAGTCGATCCCTAAAATCGCCACGGGAACACTCATAGGAGTATTATGGTTACCCTCTTGGAGAGACACGCGGTACTTGGTAGATAAAAGCGTTGCAATGGCGCGCTTGGTACTTGTTTTACCTACGCTGCCCGCGACAACAATTAACTTTACTTCCGGGTGTTTACGGAAATACTTAACAACGTACTTTTCAAGTTTTTTCTGGACGTATTTTTTGAACATGCTTACATTTATCATATACGATCACACGGTATCTGTAAAACAACCGCAGCTACTCAGTAACTATTATCTCCATGGTATCCTGAGAGTAGATGTTTCATAAAATACGCCTTGGTATAGATTGGTTTGTCCGCGACAAAAACGGGCGGATCCAGATTTTTCAGTTTCCCAACCTGCCAATCATAGTCTGGTTTGCCTGCATGGTAGTAAATCTTCTTACAAAAGGAGCGTTGCAATCAAGCTTTTCACAGTTGAGCCTTATCTTCCTGTCGATATGGGCATATCTGGAAATAACAAACGGCGCCTCGTATTTCAGGCGCACGCTTGGTTTTGTTATTGCGGTACTCGTTATTACTAACGTGTTTAGCTAAATAGTCCGCTTTTTGTAGATTCTTACCGCCAAAAAATACGACACGGCTAGCAGTCCAACACACCACAGGATAGCTGCCATAATACTGTTGCCCGCTGCTCCGCTTGTCAACAAAGAGCGCATTGTCTCAACGATAGAAGTCATCGGTTGGTTTTCGGCAAACGCCCGGACTACCGAGTTCATTCCCTCCACCGGCGTAAACGCAGGGCTGATAAAAACTAGCAGCAGTAAGAGGTAGCTGAACGATCCGGCACCTTCGACCGTTTTAGCCAGCAGCCCAAACATAATTGCCATCCAGGTGGTTGCTAAGGTAAACAGTGTGAGGATTCCGCCAAAAAGCAGCCATTCTACTACCCCGGCATGCGGCCTAAAACCAGCAAGCAGAGCAACCAAAATCACAATCAGAACCGAAAAGAGGTTTGATACAACCGACGAAAGCGCGTGTCCGCCCAGTATCGACGATGGCGCCACCGGCATGGTCTTAAAACGGCCGATGATTCCTTTTTGCAAATCCATGTTAAGTCGTACGGCCGCATAGGCAATACCACTTACCACACACATTGCCACCACTCCCGGTACGATAAAATCGATGTATTTTACCGGGCCCGAATCAAACATCCCTCCAATTGACCCGCCAAACACATAGACAAACAATAGCATCATCGCGATCGGCGTTGCCGCTACGGTAATAATTGTGTCCATGCTCCGGATAGTGTGGCGCAGGCTCCGCTTAGCCATTACCCAGGTATCTTGTAACGCCTGCATTATTTTGTCTCCTCTTTTTCGTTAACAATCTTTAAAAAGACATCGTCGAGCGTAGGTGCCTTTTGTGCAAACTCGGCAACCTCGATTTTTTTCGCTTCAAGCCGGCCCAGTAGAGCCGAAAGCTGCGCAACGGTACCGTCGGTCGTTACAGTAAGCAACGAAAGTTCAGCGTTTAACACCGGCGCATACTCTTTTAGCAACGCCTCGGCAGCGGTGAGGTGCGCCTGGCTGTGGAATCGAAGCTCGATCTGCCCATGCGGAAGAATCGCTTTAAGCTCGTTTGCCGTCCCCTGCGCAACAATTTTTCCCTGCTTTAAAATGGCGATTTTATCCGCCAGCTGGTCGGCCTCTTCAAGATACTGGGTCGTAAGAAACACGGTGGTGCCGCTTTTTGCCAGCGACTTTAGCGTTTCCCACATTGCATTGCGACTTTGCGGGTCCAGGCCGGTTGTTGGCTCGTCGAAAAATATGATCGATGGGTTACCGATAAGACTCATTGCGATATCCAGACGCCGGCGCATACCTCCCGAAAACGTACCAACCCGGCGGTCGGCAGCATCGGTCAGGTCAAACTTTTTTAAGAGCTCTTTTGCCGTATCTCCTGGGTGGGTCACATGACGCAGCTCACCAATTAGTACCAGGTTTTCTCGTGCCGTTAGAATGTCATCGACAGCCGCAAACTGACCAGTAAGGCTTATCGAGCGCCGTACTTTGTCTGCCTGCTTTGCAACGTCAAAACCGTTCACAATAGCCTGTCCGTCATCTCCGTTAAGAAGTGTCGTTAAGATATTAATGGTCGTCGTCTTGCCGGCACCATTGGCACCAAGCAGAGCAAAAATCGTTCCTTTTTGCACGTCAAACGATACACCCCTGAGTACTTCTACTTTTTTAAAGACCTTCTTAAGATTACGGACTGTAATAGCCGCTTTATCGTTGTTCATATACGCGCTCCTTATTTAACTATTACGTTATCAAGATTGGCTTTTGCACCTTTAAGCAGCGCGTAGGTAACCTTGTCCATAGTGGCACCGTCAAAAATCGTGTGCTTTACGTCCGAATGATGGAACGTCACGTCAGCAAGGACAGCGTTCTTGAACGATGCTTTTTTAACGGATGACCCGTCAAACACCGTGCCGTTCAAGCTCTGACCTTCAAACGATACTTCCGAAAGGTCGGAATGCTTGAAGTAAGTGCCATCGAGGGTTGCCTTTTCAAACGATGCGTCTTTAAGTGCACAAGCTTTGATATTGGCGTTCGTTAGGTTGGCGCTATCAAAGGTAACGTTGGTTAGGTCGCTTCCGGCAAACGCCGCGTCTTTTAAGTTAGCCGCCTTGAACGACGATTTCCGAAGGTCGGAACCATTAAATGTCGATCCCGTTAGGTTCGCTCCGCTAAAATCGGTTTCGCTCAGCGAGCTAAAGCTAAAGTCGGAGCCAACAAGCTGCGTATCACTAAGATCGCTCTGCTTTAGTTCGGTCATGGAGAACTTCGACTTGCTCTTTTTGGCGAACTTAAATGTCTCGCGCAGCGTACGCCCTACCGATCGCTCGTCGCTATCCAGTTCTTTATTTGGGTTGTGCTGGACGTTATCCATAATTTCAGTTACGTCGCCAAAAGAGTCAACCGTTGCCTGGTAGGCTTCAGCGTCGCTCTTACCTTGGAGCTTGAGGTCTTGGTATTTTTCTGTCAGGTTTGCAAGCAGCTCCTGTTCAACATCTTTCCGTGAAGGAAAATTACCGTAAGGCTTAAATGCTTCGTCTAAAAATTCTTGTAATTTGTTTTCCATTGCGTTCTCCTTTACAATAATCCGTCTAAAATTTTCTTTGCCGTGTCCCAGTTTTGCTTGTTTTCACCGTACACTTGCCTGCCGCTATCGGTAATACGGTAGTACTTTCGCCTGCCGCCCTGCGTTTCATCTCCCCAATACGAGGTGATGTGCTTGTCGTTTTCAAGGCGCTTTAAGCTAGAGTACATCGTTGCTTCCTTCAGTTCGTACTGATGGTCCGAGTGCTCGTAGACAAGTTTTGTGATTTCGTAGCCGTACTTATCGCCATCCGTCAAAAGTTTGAGGATGATGGTATCGGTATGGCCCCGAAGCAAATCTGATGATATCTTTTTATCAATCATAATTACATCGTACAGCAGATTACTATGACTGTCAAGGTAATTAGGTCAAAAAATAGCAGATTTGCTGCATTAACAGGGGTGAATTTATTGAACTTTTTGATGCTGTTCGGGATAAAACGCAGGCGTACATGGCATTACCAGCACCAGTGAATCGCCCTCCCAGTAATATTTTTCACCCGGCTGGAGCAAAACAGCATCGCCTGCAGCCACCGCCTGTTTCTCACCGCTTTTTAGCCCAAGCTCGCCCGTGCCGCTAACAACATAGCCAGCTTCTTTGCATACCTCATTCATCACATACCCGTTTTCTGGGTATCTGCCAGTAACCGTCACAATGGCAATATTTAAATCATTGTCGCCAAATGAATACTCCTGGCCGCTACAGGTAGGACCATTTGTAAATGCAACTGCTTCTACTTTTTGTATTCGCTTCATAATTTGATCATACCAAAATAAGCTACAATGAAGAAAAGCCATAAGCACAGCAAGGAGCAACCCGTGAACGAAGCCCTAGCAATCTCACCCTCATCACCTCAGAGCGAGGAAGTCATACGAGACTTTCTGCAAAAACACCACTGCGGCGTTTTAAGTACCGCCGATACCGTAGGCAACCCGCATGCGGCGGTTATGTACTACACCATTGACAGTGATTACCGCCTCACCTTTACCACTAAAGTCGAGACGCAAAAATACAAGAACATGGAACAAAACGAGGAAGTGATGTTTGTTTGCTACGACGAACCCACCGAGACAACCGTGCAAATTAGCGGTCGGGTTGAAAAAATAGCTGATCCAAAAGAAAGCCGTGATTCTTTAAATGCGTTGTACCGCCTCTCCGAGACATACAGCCATAGCGAACTTCCCCCTATTGAAAAACTATACGCCGGCGACTACGTGAGCCTTAAGCTTATTCCGCAGGTTATTAAAATGGGTATCTTTTTGCGTCCCGATGCCGAGGAGAACGGGGACCTCTACGAGATCCTGACATTCACCTCTAACGCTTAGCCTGCTCGCCCGGCTGGCGCCGTACCATTATTGAGTCCTGTGCCGGCTTTCCGGCTAGCTCAAACCGCGTGACACCGCACTCTTTAAAACCGTACGACTCGTACATGGCAACCGCCCGTTTGTTTTCGTCCCACACCTGTAAAAATACATTCGGCGCCTTGGCCATTTCCGGATCGTTAAGCGCCGCGTCCATAAGCTGCCTCCCGATCCCTTTGCCCTGCAAACCCGTCTCTACGTACAGCCGGCCAAGCTCCCTGTCGCCGCCAGCTGCGTTTGCTTCAGGGATTTTTACCGTTCCGTATTGGACATAACCCACGATCCTACCGTTATATTTAGCCACCAAAACCTGGCTATCCTTCATAGATGATTCAAAATAACCAACCGATCTGTTTTCAGCAAGGGTTTGGGCAAGGTCTTCGGGGTCCATATCGCCGCCAAATGCATCGCTAAACGTTCGGGCCGCCAGGTCTGCCAGCTCGGGCAGTTCGTTTGGTTGTACCGGTTCTATAGTTACTGCAAACGGTACGTTTTCTTGTACGTTCATACTACGGCGCGACGACTTTTAGCGCTTTAACCGCCGTATCCAACTCGGCAAATACGTTATCGGCATTAATGGTAGACGGATCGTGCGACGGGTCACCCATATAGCCTGTATGCTTCAATGATATTTTTATAATTTTGCCTTTTACGACTCCAAAGTAGGTATTTTCGGTTTGGCCGGCATCACCTACCGTGCCCTTGAAAAAGCGAACACCATCGGCAGTAAAGGATGGTACGACCTCACCTTTGCTATAGCTACCGGTTGTTGTGTATGTACCTGTTGCAGAATCGTAATGACGCGTTGGCGATTTTACGAGTGTAAGAGTTGCGTCCGCTTGGTCGTAATACGTATTCTGCAGCATGTGGCTCACCCCAACGTACCCCGTCCGCAGCGGCTCCTGCGCGATAGTAAACATAAAGTTGTCGTTGCCGCTAATAGCCGCGCTGTACACATTCTCGGACATTCCGGCACTTTGTTTGCTATCCGGGTTAAGCGTCGGGTTCTTAAAGACCTCGTAATTAGCCGCCTTTACGAGCTTGTTGGTAAATATACTTGGAACAGTTACTTTAACACCAAGCTCTTCCGAACAGAAAACACCTTTTTCGGCCGCGGTATTTTGGGTTCCGGCGCAAGATTCTTCAACTTTTGCCTTGGTAGCGTTTGTCTGAGCGACATCTGCTTTTTTGTTTAGAAAATTGTTCCAAAACACAAACCCTAGCGTGCCCACAAGTGCCGCAACGACAACAATAACGATGACAATCTGAGCACTTCCGGTTTGTGATTTATTTTTTCGCATATATACCCTTTCAAGAGATCTTGTTTGTAGTATTTTACTACTATTTTTTGAATCGTTGACTACCCGACGTTACCCGTAGTCACTTCACCAGCGCGCGTATAGTACGCAAATATTACGCCGTTTGATGTAACTAAACTATCGGTCATCGTAAAGGCGGCAGGCCTTGTACCCTCGCCAAACAACCGTTTGCCTGTGCCAAGAGTAATAGGAAAGGTCATAAGGCATAGCTCGTCAACCAAATCATGTTCAAATAGCGTTTGCGCCAGTTTGCCGCTACCGTGAACTTTAATAGGCGCGCCTTCGGAGTTTTTGAGTTTTTTAATATCCTCGGTATTTTTTAGCAATACCGAGTTTTTCCAGCCCATCGCATCTACCTCGGCTTGGCTTAGCGTGTCGCTCGCAACATATTTAGTAACATCTATAATTCCAGGCCACATGTCGGCATGTTTGGGCCAGTAGTCGGCAAAGAGTTCAAATGTTGTTTGCCCCAAAAGAATATCGGTTGACTCCATCCACCGTTTCATAAAGTCACCCGCCGACGCGTCTGCCTCAGCAAAATACGGTGCCGTCCAGCCACCATACTTAAAGTCGCTCGATGTATCTTCCTCTGGCCCACCCGGCGCCTGCATAACACCGTCTAATGTAATAAATTCCTGAACGATTATTTTTCTCATACCCTGTGATTTCCCCTCTTTTATCTTATTCTACGTTACAACAAACCCAGCTCTAATGGAGCTTTTGTTCGGCATCAAGCATTGCGATTATTTTGTCCTGCCGCCTTTTTCGCGTCTCTTCTGTTTTGGCGGTCTGAAGGCGCCAGGCTATCGCATAGGTATTTGTCTTATTAAGCGTTGCAAAAAACTTTTCGGCAACAGGGTGCTTTTTTAGCTCGGCAAAAAATTCATCGGGAACAACCATCTCACTGGGCGCATCGTACGCGGCAACCCATCGGCCATCCTCTTTTGCCTGTTCAGCCTCCGCCATCCCGCCTGGCATCATGCGGCCTTGTTCGGTTAGCCGTGCAACATGCTCGATATTGCGCTTAGACCACATGCTTTTAGCACGCCGCGGTGTAAACTTTTGCAAGAACGACACTTCGTCGTAACTCTTCTTTTGGCCGTCAATCCAGCCGTAGCACAAAGCTTCATCAAGCGCTTCGGCATAGGTAACGCTAGGGATAGATGCCTTTTTGTAGAGCCTTAACCACACACCATCGCTTTCGGCCTGGTGCTGGTCTAGCCAAGTACGCCACGCGCCCGCATCTTTAAAGGGTAAAATATCATAATCGGGTTTCATCTCCTTAAATAATTCTCCCAAGCTTCTTTGTAGTAACTGGGGAGAAGGCTAGACACCTCAATCGGATGAATAAATTTATATTCCTCAATTTCTTCGTCCTCAACACTGTAATCCGCATCTTCAGGGAATGTTCTTGTGCATTCAAAAAGCAGAAACAAGTAATCATCTTTTGCCTTAAAAACACTATCCACAAGCCTCAGTTCGTTTGCTTCAATCGTAATACCCGTCTCTTCTTCCGTTTCGCGAATAGCCGCCAACTTAGGATCTTCAAATTCATCAACCCCGCCGCCTGGCATTTGCCATGTGTCTTTGTAGTCCGGTTTTACTAAAAGAACATTGCCCTTAGCAGATTTAAGAATAACTTTTACCGCCACTTTTTTCTTTGGAAGCTTTTCCTGCCACTGCTTGTTCTGCTCTTCAGTGTATCGCTTAGACATGTCTTAATCATAACAAAAAAAGACCTTCCAAAACTTGAAAAGTCTTTTATGGTGCAGCATATGGAAAAAAGTTTTCACTCAATTAGAGGTGAGATAGATCGTTGGAGGCTAATTCTTGAAGTTCCTTATCAAGAATATCTACGCCATAGGTAAGTCTTAGGAGTTACACTATGTATGCTAAAAAGATATGTATTTTCCATCTACAGTGCAACATGCTCAGACGACTGACAAAGTTGCTTGGCCTTATAGTTCCATTATACAATATTGGGCCTTAAGGCTGTCTTAGCCAGTCCGGCCTATGGTCGTGATCATACCCAAATATATCCCATCGCCACGGTGGACTTAGATTAAACGTCAGATCATTCTGATCGAGGCCAAGCGTGCGAACTAGCATATCTTGCAAAAGATAATTGAATCCATGCGCAAGATGAATCCTATTCTGTACGTTTGTATGTAATTGCCCCTCGTCGAATTTGTGATTCTCAAAAAAGCGTTCGAGCTTTGCCGGATCATCTTGGTTTCTGTATGCCCCTGAAACTCCTGCGAGTGTGCCGGTATGCATAACA